>Ga0315316_10000040_pt1 | contig 57109 bp, 64 predicted proteins | sample M160m3416metaG_FD_203702 | JGI IMG/M metagenome (GOLD analysis project Ga0315316, IMG submission 203702) | Ammonia-oxidizing marine archaeal communities from Monterey Bay, California, United States - M1 60m 3416 | ecosystem: Environmental > Aquatic > Marine > Intertidal zone | place: USA... | reverse complement strand
ATGATCTTTGGTGGTGGTTCACGTGACCGAGACAGAAATATTGGGGTCGATCTACTTCTAATTATTGTTGCTCCGATAGCTGCCGCTTGTCTACAGATGGCCATAAGCCGTAGTAGAGAATTTCAGGCTGACCGCAGTGCAGCTCGGATGATCGATGATGCCGAGCCTCTTGCTCAAGCATTAGAGAAACTTGATGTAAGAACAAAAACAATCCCAAGTTTCGCTAATGCTAATCAAGCGCAAATGTACATAGCTAACCCATTAGCAAGCCGCAATATGAGTTTCAAGGGAATGTTTACTACTCATCCCCCGATGGAAACTCGTATAGCTCGGCTTCGGGACAATAGCTGGAGATAGAGCTGTAAGCCTCTAGATTTCTAGTCGCGGAAGTTTTCAAATTGAAGTGGCAGATCAAAGTCCCCGCTTTTAAGCTCCGACATAACGGTTTGCAGGGCATCACGCTTTTTGGAGATTACGCGCAGCTGTTCACCCTGAGTTTGAGATTGAACACCTTTGACGTTGAGATTTTTTATAAATTTGTTTAATTCTTTTGCTTTTTCAGAAGATATCCCAGCGTGCAAAGTCACAATTTGTCGGACAGTTGCTTGAGAAGCTTCCTGGATCTCTTCGTAGCTAATTGATTTCAGGCTAATTTGTCGTCGGACAAGTTTCTCTTCGAGAACCTGACGAAGTGCAACAAGCCGATCTTCGGTACTAGTGCTTAAAGTAATAGACATCTCGTTTAAGTGAAGGCTGCTTCCAGTGTTCTTAAAGTCGTATCGATTCCCTATTTCCCGGCTTGCTTGGTCAACAGCATTACGAATTTCTTGCATATCGATTTCTGAGACAACGTCGAATGAAGGCATGTAACTAACCTACACGGGGTTGCGCCAATCAAGAATTTAGAATAATCCTAAAAATGAGTGGCTAGTAGGTGGGATGCGAAGGTGTGTACCGGGTATCGTGACGGCCACTGGGTCGGTGCCCGAGCGGCCAATGGGAACGGGCTGTAAACCCGTCGGCGTACGCCTACGGAGGTTCGAATCCTCCTCGGCCCACAAGTATGGCGAGCCCTTAGGGGCTCGCCATAGCTAATTTTGTCACTGCTGTAAAGTAAAATGTACCTAAGGCAGATCAATTGTTTTCATCAGGACGGTATTAGAATTTGAAGGTTCCGAGCATCCTCTTCTTAGCGCGACTAGTTTCTTAAGGTTATGGCAGATTCTTGTTACGCTGAACGCGACGGACATATTTACACTATTACCATTAATCGACCTGAACGAATGAATGCACTTCATCCGCCAGCTAGTGCTGAAATGTCTGAGCTATTTGATGAATTCCAAAATGACCCAGAACTGTGGGTAGCAATTGTTACCGGAGCAGGTGATCGGGCATTTAGTGCGGGTAATGATTTGAGATATCAGGCTGAAGGTGGAGATAGATCTGCTAGCCCGGAATCTGGTTTTGGTGGGATTACAGCGCGTTGGGACCTTGATAAACCAGTAATTGCTGCGGTCAATGGCGTCGCAATGGGCGGCGGATTCGAAATAGCCTTGGCTTGTGACCTGATCATTGCGAGCGAGAATGCTCTGATGGCGCTTCCGGAACCCAAAGTAGGGTTGGCTGCATTAGCTGCTGGAGTTCATAGACTTCCTAGACAGATTGGTCTTAAAAGAGCTATGGGAATGATGCTCACTGGGAGACACGTTGCTGCAAAGGAAGGTTATGAATTGGGTTTTGTGACGGAAGTTGTTTCTCAAGGAGAAGCACTTACGGGAGCAAAACGTTGGGCTGAAATGATTTTGGAGTGTTCTCCTATGTCTATTCGCGCGACTAAACAAGCTGCGATGCAAGGACTAAATGTAGCTGGCGTGCGTACTGCTCACGAAGGTAAATATGATGCGGTCAAAGCAATGACAAAAAGTGATGACTACGTTGAAGGGCCAGTAGCTTTTGCAGAAAAACGTGCTCCCATGTGGAAAGGTCGTTGAGTTGAGCTTGTCTTCGCGAAGGGCTGTTGCCGTTAGAGAAGCGATTGCAGATATTCGACTGATAGAGAGCACGGGAGTAGATCGGACTGCTGTGGATGGCATTCGTGATCGCCTCATTGCATTAGCGGCGGACAAAGAGTTGTTTCCGAGAAGCGATTTTCCAGTGCCTCAGAATAATTTAGGGGGGCAACTTTATTTGCTTTCCCAAGATACCGATGGACGATTTGCCCTTTACATGCAAGTAGTCGCTGGCGCTAATTCTACTCCGGCGCATAACCATACGACCTGGGCCGTAATAGTGGGTTTAGAAGGTCAGGAGCTAAACCGCTTGTATAACGGACATGCGGAGCAAGGCAAACCAGAAATGGAGAGTGAGTACATAGTTGAGCATGGTACAGGGATAGCTTTTTTGCCAGAAGATGTCCATTCGATTCATATCGAAGATGGCTCACTGAATTTTCACTGCTATGGCTTAGATTTAAATGCTCTGAGCGAGCGCCAATACTGGAGCGAAGATTCCGATGAATGGAAATATTTTAAAAACAAGTTTGACATCATAGACGCGAGAACATGATTTCGGTAGATGAACTTATTGCCGCTCTTTCTGATCAAGACGAGTTGGCTTTACTGGACGTTCGAGAACAAGGAACGTATAGCAATAGTCATATTTTGTGGGCAGCTAATCTGCCGAGGTCGACCGCCGAGCTGCGTATCGGTAAACTGGTACCTCGATTGTCGACTCGAATCGTTTTGGTTGATGAGGATTTGGTGGTAGCGGCCGACGTCAAAATTGTTCTTGAACAAATGGGTTACAGTAACGTGAACGTGCTCGAAGGTGGAATTGCGGCCTGGTCAAATCAGGGCCAAGAGGTATATTCAGGTGTAAATGTGCCATCCAAACTTTTTGGTGAACTTGTAGAAAGTCGCTATTCGACTCCACATGTTTCTGCTCACGAGTTGCAAAACTGGATTGACTCTGACAAAAAATTGGTGGTTCTTGATTCGAGAACTAATCGTGAGTACAGAACGATGAACATACCAACGAGCCGTTCCTGTCCGGGTGGTGAGCTTGTATATCGAATCTTTGATGTTGTCGAAGATGATACGACGATCGTTGTGAACTGTGCTGGCCGGACCAGAAGTATAATGGGTGCTCAGTCTCTGATAAATGCAGGTGTCTCTAATGAAATTTTTGCACTAGAGAATGGGACTATGGGATGGGAACTAGCGGGTCTTACCCTGAAGTATGGTGCTTCTGAATCAGTGGAGGCGCCATCTGAGAAAGGCCAGGCTCAAGCGAGTGAGGCTGCAGAAAGAGTGCGCCGCAAGTCTAATATTGAGTTTATTACCGAAGATAGTTTGAGGCAGTGGGTTGACGATCATGCTCACACCACATACTTATTAGACGTTCGAAGTTCTGAAGAGTACTCGGAGGCGCACTTGAATGGCTTTAGGTCAGCGCCGGGTGGTCAATTGGTCCAGGCCACCGACGAATACATGGCGACTCTTGGAGCAAAAGTGGTGCTAGCAGATGATGATTACACCCGAGCGACAATGTCGGCATCCTGGTTGAAACAGATGGGCTGGGATGTGTTTATTTACGAACATGGAGCGCTGGATCGCGAGCTAGTTGCTGGCTTGGAAGAAATCGAGTTAAAAGCCCCAGCAGTGCCCAATACGTCAAGTGTTGGAAACTCTCTAATCATTGATTTGTCAACAAGTGCTGAGCATCGGCGTGGGCACATACCCGGAGCAATCTGGAGTGTGCGTGGACGACTATCGGATTTAGCTCAACGGCTTAGTGATCCTAATCCTAAGTCCATTATTTTAACTGCTAAAAATAAAATGATTCCGGCTCTGGCATATGAAGAGGCTCAAAAAGCGTGGCCGGATGCAGAGGTAAGAGTTTTAGAAGAATGGTATGGAGAAGAAGAGCAAGGTCTAGATACCGATGAAATTATCGATGATCTTTGGATACTTCCCTACGACCCGGTTGATGCCGAAGTAGCGCGAGAGGCAATGATTGGCTATCTCGTCTGGGAAGTTGACCTAGTAGGTCAATACGAAAGAGACTCCTTAGCTAACTATGAGCTTCGAAGGGCTGTCTGACTTAGAGATCTCCGTATTTAGCAATTACATCACCAAACTTGAGTGCATCGTCAGGATTATTTATAAGAGCGGTTAAACCTGATGCATTTGTGACTGGTACCACTATGCGATCTACTCCGCGTGCAGCCATTTTGGGAATATCTTTTGGATCGTCTGGCATGGGCATAGTTATTTCGATCAAATCGGGGTCACGTCCGTGTTCCTCAGCTGTGCGAAACGCTAAATCAATTCGCTCTTGCGGGGTGTCTCGGGCTGGGAAATATCCATCTCCGAGACGGCCAGCACGGCGGGCTGCAAAATCTGTGTCACCACCGATGATTATAGGTACGGTTCCATTCACTGGCTGAGGGCGGCAGTAACAGGAATCAAAATTAACAAACTCACCATGGAAGGTAGGGGCTTCAGCTCCCCATAGTTCCCTCATCGCGGCCACGTATTCGTCAGTTCGGGCGCCACGACGTTCAAAGGGAACTCCGATGGCATCGAATTCTTCGCGTAACCACCCAACACCGATGCCCAAAAGAATTCTTCCCCCAGACATGTAATCCAGCGTAGCTATTTGCTTTGCAGCAACAACTGGGTTGTGTTGTGGCAAAATCAAAATAGCAGTGCCGAGCATGATGGTGGTGCTGGCTGCAGCCATGTGAGCCATCCAGATTAACGGATCTGGGAGTAATAAATCTGAGGCACCATCGGCTAATTTACCACTTTCGTTGTATGGGTAAACTGAGTCGTAATTTGCTGGCATGATGGTGTGTTCTATAGTCCAAGCTGATTCAAAGCCTGCTTGTTCGCCAGCTTGAATTAATTCTGTAGCAAGCGAGGTATCTGAAGCGTATTGAGCAGTGTTGCAATATCTGAGTCCAAATTTCATAATTCCCCTTATAGTTCCCGATACTCACTCATCGCCAGTTAATCTACGCCAAGTTGAATCACCTTAACTGGAGAACCTATGTCTTATTTGCCGAATGTATCTGACATCTTTGATCCCTCGCGGTGGCGCGAAATAGACGGTTTTAAATTTCGGGACGTCACATATCACAGAGCTATAGGACAAGGGACGGTGCGAATAGCTTTTGACCGCCCTGATATTCGCAATGCTTTTAGGCCGAATACAGTAGATGAACTTTATCGGGCTTTAGATCACGCCAGAATGTCGACGGATGTGGGAGTCGTGCTTCTAACAGGAAATGGGCCCTCTACTCGAGATGGAGGTTGGTCATTTTGTTCCGGTGGAGACCAAAGAATTCGTGGGAAAGATGGATACAAATATGCCGATGGTGAGACAAGCGAAACCATAGACCCCGGCCAAGTAGGGCGGCTACATATTCTCGAATGCCAAAGGCTAATTCGGATGATGCCGAAAGTAGTAATCTGTGTGGTCCCTGGATGGGCAGCAGGAGGGGGGCATAGCCTACATGCCACAGCAGATTTGACGATAGCGAGTAGGGAACATGCTCGTTTCAAACAAACTGATACTGATGTTGCCAGTTTTGATGGAGGATTTGGATCTGCTTACCTCGCAAAACAGATAGGGCAGAAAAAAGCTAGGGAAATATTTTTTCTTGGTCGAACATATGATGCCGAACAAAGATTTGTTATGGGTGACGTGAACGAGGTTGTTGCTCATGAGCAGTTAGAAAATGTTGCATTGGAATGGGCTGCAGAAATTAATTCAAAGTCACCGACTGGGCAGAGAATGGCAAAATTTGCTCTTAATCTCACTGATGATGGAATGATTGGTCAGCAGGTTTTTGCCGGAGAAGCAACGCGTCTTGCGTACGGCACCGATGAGGCTACCGAAGGGCGAGATGCTTTTTTGGAGAAGAGAGAGCAAGACTTCAGCGCTTTCCCTTGGCACTTTTAAGCTTATTAAGTTATGGGAATGCGAATCTAATAACTCGGCTGTTCTGTCGCTAATCGTTGCATGACTGTTACGTCTAGCCAGCGACCAAACTTCCGCCCAACCTGACGCTCAACGCCAACAACCTGAAAACCGTGCTTTGAATGTAGTTCAATGGATGCCTCATTATTTCCGGTTATGCGGGCAAAAATACTATGAAATCCATGTTCGTTAGCAAGTAGAACTAGCTCACCGAGGAGCAAATTGCCGACTCCTTTTCCTTGATGATCTGAGTGAACGTAGACTGAATTTTCAACACTTGTAGCATAAGCAGCTCGAGATTTGTAGGCGGAGAGACAAGCCCAGCCTAAAATTTTGAGTTTGTTCTCAGCCACGATACAGGGATAGACACCCGATCTTTCCCGAAGCCAAAGTCGCTGCTCATCAAGGGTGCGGGGAACTAAATCGAAAGTAGCTACACCTGTTTCTATCTCATGGTTGTAGATATCAACTATAGGAAGTGCGTCGTTAATGTCTGCGAGCCTCGTGTGCATTCTTCCAAAGGTACTGCTGCGCGCTTGTGGTTCATACGTATTCATCCGTATGCTGAAGATTCGAATCTATTTCTAATAATTCAAAGTGCCGCGATAGCTCAGTTGGTAGAGCGCCTCCATGGTAAGGAGGAGGTCCCGAGTTCGAATCTCGGTCGTGGCTCGTAATACAAAGTTAAACCCTGGCGGGATAGCTCAGTTGGTCAGAGCGCACGGCTCATAATCGTGAGGTCCCGGGTTCGAGTCCCGGTCCCGCTACAAATAGTTACATATGCTAAATGAGAGCTTTGGAAAATTAAATAGTTTTCAGAAGCAATTATTTTGGCTTTTAAAATAAGGGCTGTGAGTCTTTAAGTTCACCTAAAATAGACAGTCATAGAATCCTGACAATAGAAACTGTGATGAGGTAATAATTAGATAATTAAATAATTGATAAAATTCAAACAAGTCTCGAATAGGTAATCATGGCTGGTCCCTGATATCGTCTTTCTACGGCCAAAAGCCTTGGAAGCGCGCGCTTCCGCTGAGGGCAGTAGCTCAATTTGGTAGAGCACCGGTCTCCAAAACCGAAGGTTGCGGGTTCAAGTCCCTCCTGCCCTGCTTGTTATTTCTAACCCTAAAAATTATATGATTCAGATTTTCTAGAGAATTAAAGAAATTATCCCATCCGACCCTATGACCCAATGGCGATGACCCAATGGCGATGAACAGACAAACTCGACGACACCTGCAAAAACAGGGTGAGATGAGCGCCGATGGCGCGCCCATAGCTAAACGAGATCGTCGAGCACCAGCAGCGAGCCCTCAAGACAACGAGCGAACGGGACCAGTCCAATTCGTTCAGGAAGTACGTGGAGAGCTTCGTAAAGTTGTATGGCCAACAAAAGATGAGCTGATTAATTATTCGGCTGTTGTTTTAGTAACCATTGTAATTTTGACCGCCTTGATTGCGGGCCTCGATTACCTAGCGGGCGAAGGGGTATTGCGCCTCTTCGATGTGAACTGATGACTAACACCGACGTAAACTCAGATGCAGCTTTTGATCCGATGGCTGCAGCACGAAAGTTGATGGGTGCTGAAAAGGCAACCCCGCTTGAGGAAATGGCTGGTGATAGCGGCCAAAATGATGAAACTATTGGCATGGTCGATTTGGCTCCAGAAGGTTCGCTAGATAGCGACAATGAAGTTGTTATCCTTGACGAAGATGAGTTGCTTGAGGCTTCTGAGGAACAGGAAATATCGGCATACGATAGGCCTGGTAAATGGTTCGTGGTCCATACGCAGTCGGGATACGAAAAAAAAGTCAAGCAGAACCTAGAAGCTCGAGTTTCATCTTATGACATGGAAGACAAGATTTATGAAGTTGTCGTTCCAATGGAAGATGTCATGGAGTTTAAAAACGGTCGAAAAGTAGTTGTTCAGAAGAAAATGTTCCCTGGATACCTGCTGATTCGTTGCCGGCGTAACGATGATGTCCATCACATGATTAGGAATACCCCGGGGGTTACTGGCTTTGCTGGGCCTGGTGGCAATCCCTCACCATTACGTAGGAAAGAAGTGGATACTTTTCTTCATGTTAAAAAAGATGGAGATGAGCCGCAGCGTAAGACAAAGCCCCGTATGATTTATGAGTTGGATGAGAGTGTACGTATCAAGGAAGGTCCGTTCGCTGATTTCCAAGGCCAAGTAGTGGAAATTAATGAGGAACAACTCAAAGTTAAGGTTCTAGTTAATATTTTCGGTCGGGAAACTCCGGTCGAACTCGATTTTTCTCAGGTGGCTAAAATCTGAGAGTAACTTATTGCCGTTATCGGTAAATAAATTAAATGCCCTAGTTGCTCTCGTTTTTGTGAGAGCCCCACAGACGGAGAATAAGAATGGCGAAGAAGAAGGCGGTCGCCCTCGTAAAAATTCAGATACCAGCAGGTCAGGCGACTCCCGCACCACCTGTTGGAACGGCTTTAGGGCCGCATGGCGTTCAAATAATGGATTTTTGCAAGGCGTATAATGCGGCAACAGAAAGTCAGCGTGGAACCATAGTTCCAGTTGAAATAACTATTTTTGAAGATCGTAGTTTTACATTTATAACGAAAACGCCGCCAACCTCGGTGCTTTTACGTGAAGCTGCAAGACTTGATAAAGCTGCTGAAAATCCAGGGCGTGAAACAGTTGCAACTATTAGTGACAAACAGCTGACTGAAATTGCCAATATGAAATTACCTGACCTTAACGCATTAGATATCCAGGGAGCTAAGTTGCAGGTTGCTGGAACAGCGCGGTCAATGGGTATAGAGGTTGAGGGTTATTAAAATTGTTCAAGCCATTGCGTCTCATTTCGTAATGCCGCATATCTGGAACACCTCGCCAGATTTTTAGCGATTCGTTGAGGTAGCTGAAGGGCGAACCCATGAGTGGAAAAAAATACAAAGATTCGTTGAAAAAGTTTGACCGTAACATTCTTCATCAGCCAAACGACGCGCTGACTCTTGTAAAGCAAATGTCATCGGCAAAATTTGATGAAGCAGTAGATATATCTGTCTGTCTTGGTGTTGATCCTCGAAAAGCGGATCAAATGGTGCGCGGTACGGTGGCGTTACCGTCGGGTACTGGTGGTGATGTAAAAGTCGCGGTTTTTGCTCAAGGAGATGCAGCTGCTGAAGCTACTGAAGCTGGAGCAGATGTAGTAGGGGCTCAAGACTTAGCAGAGCGTATAGAGGGTGGGTTTACTGATTTCGATATAGCAATAGCAACACCTGACATGATGCCGATAGTTGGAAAATTAGGTCGTGTTCTAGGACCTCGTGGGCTAATGCCTAACCCTAAATCAGGTACCGTGACAATGGATATAGCAAAAGCTGTCGGTGAGTTCAAAGGTGGAAAAGTAGAATATCGAACTGACAAATTCGGTAATGTGCAATTGGCAATTGGTAAAGTGAGCTTCGAGGGAGCCGATCTTTTGGCGAATTTTGAAGCGGTGATGGATGAAATTACCCGGGCAAAACCAGCGTCATCTAAGGGCAGATATCTCAAAAAAATTACTGTCTCTTCGACGATGGGCCCCGGTGTGAAACTGGATCCCAGTTCATTCAGTTGATAGAGCACGGTGGGATCTGACGTAACGTCCCGTACAATACAAGATTACATTTAAATTTTTACGCTCGCCCTAGAAACCCGGTCGGCTTAGGCCTGAAATCGATGTGTTTAAAACCACTCGGACCTGACGAGGCGGACCCTGTTTCCTGTGAAACAGCCTTACGGGCTGTGTTTCGGGTGTGGTGTTCGTTCTGCGAGCACCAGATACCCGAGAGGAGGTAAAACATGGAACGAGAACCGCGAGCAGAAAAAGTTTCCGTAGTTGAGGATGTCCGAGAGCGATTCGAAGATGCTGAAGCTGTGCTCATAACAGAGTACAGAGGTCTTTCAGTATCAGAGTTAGCTGAATTACGTGCAGCTCTACGAGATGCCGGCACTACGTACAAAATTTATAAGAACACGTTGGTTCGCTTAGCAATTGAAGACAACGCTCCTGAAGGCATGAACCAAATGCTAGTAGGGCCTACGGCGTTGGCGTTTGTTGAAAAAGACCCATCGGCTGCGGCTAAAGCTCTTAAAACGTTTGCGTCAAACAATGACGCACTCATAATCAAAGGAGCAATACTCAGCGGCGGATTGTTAGATGAAGCACAGGTTCGCGAATTAGCTGAATTACCATCGCGTGACGAGTTACTTGCGTCGATAGCAGGTGGACTGGCTGCGCCGCTTCAATCGATAGCTTCAATGATGAATAACCTGTTGTCAGAAGTGTCAGGTTTGTTGCAGGCATTGTCCGATAAAGGCGGAGCTATAGAAAGCTCAGGAGCGTCTGAACAATCAGATGATTCGGCAGTTTCTGAAGTTGATAGTGCTATAACTAGCGCCGAAACAGAAATTGTTACGAACGAAACTAGCGATGAAACTGAAATAACTGGAAAAGAGACCGAACCGGTCGCTGAAGAACAAACAGATGGCGATCAAGCCACCGAAGAAGACTGAAATACTTGAGGAGTAAGAATATGACTAGTGAAGAAATACTTGAGGCAATCGGCAATATGTCGGTGCTTGAATTGGTTGAGTTAAAGAAAGCATTTGAAGAAAAATTTGACGTGACAGCTGCTGCTGCTGCGCCGATGATGATGGCTGCTTCCGGCGGCGGCGGCGGAGAAGCTGCTGCTGAAGCGAAAGATGAGTTTGATGTCGTCTTAACTGCCGCGGGAGAAAAGAAAATTCAGGTAATTAAAGAAGTTCGAGGGCTTACGAGTCTCGGTCTTAAAGAAGCTAAAGATCTTGTAGAAAGTGCTCCTGCACCTATACTTGAAGGCGTAACTAAAGAAGACGCCGATAAAGCCAAAGAAGTTATTGAAGCAGCCGGCGGATCGGTAGAAGTTAAGTAAGTATTTTTTAGCTTTTTAGCTATTTAATGTATTTAAGTTAGTGGGTCTAGCGGTTAGTCCGCTAGACCCAGATTTTATAGAAATACTCTGAGAAAAGCATGTGTTTGGTCTAACGAGTAGAATCGTGAGGCCTTGTAACATAAGCCGTTGTTTGCACAATTTCGAAATGAGTTTGTGGATACTCGATGGCCCGGCTACGCTGATCTCCGTTGTGGTGTAACTGAAATTTCTTCGGACTTTTTCGTACTAAGCCCAACACGCCCCTTCACTCGGCGACCTTTGGCCACGGTTGCAACTGAATAATCTGAGGAGATCCCGTTGTCGTCTCGTCCTGTCCGGGAACGGTACTCATTTGGCAACCTCGATGAGGTCCTGCCACTACCTGACCTGATCGCTGTACAGAAGCTGTCTTTTGATCGTTTTCTTGAAATAGGTTTAGCTGAGGCTTTTGCCGATATAAGTCCAATAACTGACTTTACCGGGAACCTTAAGCTTGAATTTGAGTTCGATCCTCATGACGAAGACCTTCGGTTACCGCCGAAGTTCACTGAGGAAGAATGTAAAGAGAAAGATCACACTTACTCGGTCCCGATTTTTGTCCGTGCGCGTTTTATGAACGCTACTACTGGTGAGATTAAAGAGCAGACAGTCTTCATGGGGGATTTCCCGATGATGACCAGGAAAGGAACGTTTATAATAAACGGTACTGAGCGGGTTATTGTCAGCCAGTTAGTGCGTTCTCCTGGGGTTATTTTTCAGCCTGGTGAGAGATATAGGTTAAGAAATATTCAAAAACATCAATTAGTAACTGGCACTATTCATCCCTACCGTGGCGAATGGATAGAGTTTGATGTCGAGCATAAGCCTGGCAAGGATGTTACTGCTGGAACAAGGGTTGCTCGTAAACGACGACTCAGTATTTTTACATTAATTCGTGCTTTAGGGTTTGATGAAGAGAATTATCCTGGATTTCTTCAGCGTTACGTCAATCACTTTGATTTCCTTGAGGGTCAGTGGGAGAAAGACCAGCCGTTAGCGCCAACAATGCAAGAATCGCTTATCGAAATTTATAAGCGAGCCCGTCCGGGTGAGCCACCTACTCCAGAAGCGGCTGCCAATTATTTTACAAACGCGTTTTTCGAAGACCGCCGTTATTCACTTTCTAAAGTTGGTAGGTACAAGCTAAACAAGAAACTTGGTCCTGAACTTGATCGTATTGAAGAGCTGTTCGGCGTTAAGTTAGAACGCCCTGATCCGACCTCTTCAGTTTTGTCTCGCGCTGAGGTGCTGGCAGCAGCTACTTATTTGTTGCATCTAGCGGACGCTCAGCCGGGGTATCGTCTAGATGACCAAGACCATTTCGCTAATCGTCGAATTAGGTCTGTTGGTGAACTAATTCAAAACCAGGTTAGAATTGGTCTAAGCCGTATGGAACGTGTTGTACGCGAGCGTATGACTACTCAAGATGTTGAGGCAATCACCCCACAAACTCTGATAAATACCAGACCTGTGTCGGCGGCGATAAAAGAGTTTTTTGGAACTTCCCAACTTTCGCAGTTTATGGATCAAGTAAACCCGCTGTCCGGGCTTACTCATAGGCGCCGGCTTTCCGCGCTCGGGCCAGGTGGCCTTTCTCGGGAAAGAGCTGGTTTTGAAGTTCGAGATGTGCACTTTAGCCACTATGGCCGTATGTGCCCGATCGAAACTCCGGAAGGCCCAAATATTGGATTGATTGGTGGCCTAGCAACGTTTGCACGCGTCAACGAATTCGGGTTTATTGAGTCTCCATACCGGGTAGTTAACGATGGTCAGGTAACAGACGAGATTCGTTATCTAACGGCGGATGAAGAAGAAGAATTTGTTGTTGCTCAAGCAAACGCTCCGCTAAATCAAGATAAGACGTTCCGAAACCCTCGTGTCTTAGTAAGGAAAAGCCCGCAAGGAGCTAGTCTTCAGGATCTGAAACTTCAGATGGAGCGCGATACGTATTTCGCTTCGACAACAGAAATTAGTTACGTACCAGCTGCCGAAGTGCAGATGATGGACGTATCGCCTAAGCAAATTGTGTCGGTAGCGACTGCTCTGATTCCGTTTCTTGAACATGATGATGCCAACAGAGCTCTCATGGGAGCAAATATGCAGCGTCAAGCTGTGCCGTTGGTCCGAGCGGAAGCTGCTTATGTAGGAACAGGTATTGAGGCGCGAGCAGCCGTAGACGCCGCTGACGTCATTCTGGCTAAAGAAGCTGGGGTTGTGACGAGGGTCAGCAGCCAGTCCATAACAGTTGAGTACAACAAACTTGGGTCAGTTGAACATGATTTGCTGAAGTTTAAGCGCTCGAACCAGGACACTTGTATAAATCAGAGGCCGATTGTTGCGGAAGGTGACAAGATAAAGAGGGGGGCTGTTCTAGCAGATGGTCCTTCGACTGATCAGGGAGAGTTAGCTTTAGGTAAGAATTTACTAGTCGCTTACATGGCCTGGGAGGGTTATAACTTCGAGGATGCGATCATTCTTTCTGAACGTCTTGTGAAAGATGATGTACTTACCTCGATACACATCAAAGAACATGAAATTGATGCTCGCGATACGAAATTAGGACCAGAAGAAATAACTCGGGATATACCAAACCTTGCGGATGATGTGCTCGGTGAATTGGATGAAGACGGGGTAATCCGAGTTGGCGCTGAGGTAAATCCTGGTGATGTTCTAGTCGGGAAAGTTACTCCTAAGGGAGAGACCGAACTTACTCCTGAAGAGCGTCTGCTTAGAGCAATCTTTGGCGAGAAAGCGCGTGAGGTAAGAGACACTTCCTTAAAAGTTCCTCATGGTGAGCGTGGCGTTGTTATAGATGTAAAGGTTCTTAGGCGTGACGAAGACCAAGAGTTATCTCCTGGTGTTAATGAACTTGTTAGGGTTTACATTGCCCAAAAGAGAAAGATTAGCGTTGGCGACAAGCTCGCTGGTCGGCACGGTAACAAAGGAGTGATCTCCAAGATTCTTCCTATTGAAGATATGCCTTACTTGGCTGATGGAACTCCGATAGATATCATCCTTAGCCCCCTTGGCGTTCCTAGTCGTATGAATGTTGGCCAGGTGCTCGAAGCTCATCTTGGCTATGCAGCGCGATGGGGTTGGGAGTTCGAAGGTAAGTTGGTTGGGGATACCCCAATTTCAAATAGCGATAAAAAAACTCGTCCCCGAACACAGCCTTCGGTATTTGTTGCGACGCCGGTATTTGATGGAGCAGCGTGGGACGAAGTGGAAAGCGCTGGGGTTCACCCAACGATTCAAAAAACGCTTGAAAAGCTTCGCCCAGAATCGGTTACTGGCGACCGGATGATGACTACTACTGGGAAGACCACGCTATTTAACGGTCGTACCGGCGAAGCCTATGATCAGCAAATCATGGTTGGCTACAGCTACATCTTGAAACTAGCTCATCTTGTTGATGATAAAATCCATGCTCGTTCAACCGGGCCGTACTCGATGATTACGCAGCAGCCATTAGGCGGTAAAGCTCAATTCGGTGGCCAGCGCTTTGGTGAAATGGAAGTTTGGGCCTTAGAAGCTTATGGTGCTGCGTATCTCCTTCAGGAACTTTTGACGATTAAGTCAGATGATGTTCTGGGACGTGTTCGAGTATATGAAGCAATTGTCAAGGGTGAAAATATTCCTGAACCAGGAATACCAGAAAGCTTTAAAGTTCTGATCAAGGAAATGCAAGCTCTTTGCCTCAACGTTGAGGTTATGGCCCTGGACGGTAAAGAGATCGATATGCAAGGTCTTGATGAAGATGTGTTCAGAGCAGAAGAATCGCTCGGTATTGATATCAGTCGTCCTGAACGAGGGACAGATGAAGACGATGAACTTAGGAGGCGACGTTCATGAAGGTCTATTGCCCAATGCCCAATTCGTCGCGGACTGTGAGTAGTAAATGATTGATGTTAATGAATTCTCTGATATCCGTATTGGCTTGGCTACGGCCGACGCTATTCGGACATGGTCTAATGGCGAGGTTAAAAAGCCTGAAACCATTAATTACCGGACCCTAAAGCCAGAAAAAGACGGTCTTTTCTGCGAAAAAATCTTTGGTCCTACCAAAGATTGGGAATGTGGGTGCGGTAAGTACAAGCGGGTCCGCTTTAAGGGAATAATTTGCGAACGATGCGGCGTTGAAGTTACCCGAACCAAGGTAAGACGGGAACGAATGGGCCATATAGAATTAGCCGCCCCGGTTGTTCATATATGGTATCTACGCGGAACACGAAGCTGGTTGGCTTACCTTCTCACCGGTTTAGAAATCAAAGAGGAACTAAAAGCGAAACAGCTAGAACGCGTAATTTACTTTGCCGCTAATCTTGTGAGCTGGGTGGATATTGATAAGCGTCATGAAGATCTTCCGCGCTTAGAAGCTGAGATGCGAGAAGAACTTGATGCGATTAATGAAGAACTTGAAGGTGAAATTGAAAGTCGGCTTGCGAAACTAGAAAAGGAAGTAAGCGAGCTCGAAACCAAAGGATCCAACGATAAAGAAATCAAAGCAGTAAAACGCGATCACGATAAAGATGTTGAGCTTCTGCGTACAGAATACGCAGATGAGCTGGAACTAGTTCAAAGAGTTTTCGATGAATTCAGCGGCCTGCACGGACGTAAAATTTTCGAAGACGAGCTTTTATGGCGAGAACTTGAAGATAGGTATGGTGAGTATTTCGAGGGTGGCATGGGAGCCGAAGCGATTACTCAACTCATGGCACGTGTCGATTTTGATGATGAAGAAGTTCTTTTACGTGAAGCCATTGATGCTTCTGATGGAAGAAAAGAACTATCAGCACAGCGGAAGCAAAAAGCGATTAAGAGGCTGAAGATCCTCACCGCATTTAACCGTCGAAATGAACAAAATAAAAGAATTAACGACCCTCGGGCTATGATTCTGGATGCCGTTCCGGTTATTCCGCCTGAGCTTCGCCCGATGGTGCAACTTGATGGTGGGCGTTTCGCTACTTCGGACTTAAATGATTTGTACCGCAGGGTTATTAATCGAAATAACCGCCTTAAGCGACTACTTGATCTTGGTGCTCCGGAAATAATCGTGAACAACGAAAAGCGTATGCTTCAGGAAGCTGTTGACGCGCTTTTTGATAATGGCCGACGCGGTCGACCGGTAACTGGGCCTGGTAACCGTCCGTTGAAGTCCCTTTCTGACATGCTCAAAGGTAAACAAGGAAGATTTCGTCAAAATCTTCTAGGTAAGCGTGTCGATTATTCCGGCCGTTCGGTGATTGTTGTAGGACCGACACTTAAGTTACATCAATGCGGCTTGCCTAAATTAATGGCATTAGAGCTGTTCAAACCGTTTGTAATGAAACGACTCGTAGATCTTGAGCTTGCGCAAAATATTAAATCTGCTAAACGTATGGTTGAGCGTCGCAAGTCTGAAGTTTGGGAAGTACTCGAAGAAGCAATTAAAGAACACCCGGTTCTTTTGAACCGAGCACCAACGTTACATCGGCTTGGAATACAAGCTTTTGAACCAGTGCTAGTTGATGGTAAAGCCATACAGATTCACCCACTTGTCTGTGCTGCTTTTAATGCCGACTTTGATGGCGATCAAATGGCTGTTCATCTGCCATTATCTGCTGAAGCTCAAGCTGAGGCTCGAGTCTTAATGCTGTCGGCGAATAATATTTTGTCCCCCGCGGACGGGCGCCCAATGACAGTGCCCAGCCAGGACATGATTATTGGTGGCTACTACATCACAGAGCTGCGTGAACAAAAAGATGATGCCAAGGTCAAGGTATTTAAACACTTCCATCAAATTGAACGTGCTGTAGAACTCAACCATGTCGAACTTCATAGCCCGATTGTTTGGCGAAACGAAGCTCTAGCTGACGGAGATGGTGGATTCCATGTTACTACCGCTGGAAGAGTGCTGTTTAACTCAGCGATGCCTGAAGGCTTTCCATATGTCAATGTGAAAGTCCGTAAACAAGAAATGGGCGAAATTGTTAGAGATCTTTCTGCCGGATATCCCACTAACCAGGTGGCGGCCAGTCTTGATAAAATCAAAAATTTGTGTTTCGTATACGCAACAAAATCTGGCTTAACTGTTTCCATCGATGACGTTCGGACACCTCCGGATAAAGAAGTTATTATGGAACGTTATGAAGGAGAAGCCGAACGGGTTGAAACTCAGTACCGTCGTGGAATTATAACTGATGGTGAGCGTCGTCAAAAAGAAGTAGAAATTTGGACATCTGCGACGGAAGAAGTGCGTCAGTCACTCGAAGTTGAACTTAAAAAAGATTCGTTCAACTCAATTGAAATGATGGTCGAATCGGGCGCTCGCGGAAATATGATGCAAGTTCGCCAGATCGCAGCTATCCGGGGCCTAGTTGCTAACCCTCGTGGCGATATTATCCCTAGGCCAATTAAATCTTCTTATCGTGAAGGCCTCACGATGCTTGAGTACTTTATCTCGACGCCTGGTGCTCGAAAAGGATTAGTTGATACAGCGCTTCGAACTGCTGATTCGGGTTACCTAACTCGGCGATTAGTTGACGTTGCGCAGGAACTTATTGTTAACGAAGAAGATCCGTTCGAAAGGTCTGGGCCGGTCCTAGGCCTCTGGTTGGAAGATATTGGACCAGATACAACTGAAAAGCGAACTTATCTAGAGACCCGTCTCTTCAGTCGTTGCTTAGCTCAAGCAGTTGAGTTGTCAGATGGCTCAACTCTAGAAGCTGGTACTTTGATCCGCGAAGAAGAAATGATTACGTTGCGGGATGATCCTGCAGTCGAAAGAGTAATGGTTCTATCCCCGCTTACCGATAACTCTGAATTCGGTGTTGCATCAAAAGCATACGGAAGTTCACTTGCGACCGGAGAAATGATTGAAGTTGGTGAAGCGGTAGGCGTTATCGCAGCTCAATCGATCGGTGAGCCTGGCACCCAATTAACAATGCGTACTTTCCACACTGGAGGAGTCGCCGGTAGTGACATCGCTGGTGGTCTTCCTCGCGTTGTTGAACTTTTCGAATCTCGGACCCCAAAAGGTAAAGCGACTCTTGCGACGCAAACTGGCGTGGTCAGAATCGGCGATGATGATGGTCGTGGACGAGAAGTGTTGGTTATCGCAGATAACGGGGACGAAGACCCACACACAGTTTCGACAATTGCACGATTAGCAGTAACTGATGGTCAAGAAGTGAGAGCTGGCGATCCACTAGTAGACGGTCCACGAGATCCTAAAGAACTCCTGGAAATTCGAGGTGTGCGCGAGACTCAACAATACATTGTTGAAGAAGTGCAAAAAGTGTATCGCGAACAGGGTGTATCAATCCACGATAAGCACATCGAGTTGATTGTTAGGCAGATGACTCGTCGTGTTCTTGTGGGCGAGCCAGGAGAATCAGAGTTCCTGCCTGGAGAGCAAGTTGATCAACGGGTCTACGGTGAAACTAACAGAATGTTAGTAAAAGAGGGCAAACGACCAGCCGAAGCTCGTCCAGTCATGATGGGAATTACGAAAGCCTCGTTAGCAACTGAATCGTGGCTCTCTGCTGCTTCTTTCCAGGAGACAACTCGTGTTCTTACTGAAGCCGCAATTGAAGGGCGACGTGACGATCTAAAGGGTCTGAAGGAGAATATAATTATCGGTAAGCTGATACCTGCAGGAACAGGGCAGGGACGTTATTGCAATATTGATACAACTGCTCCTGATTATGAGCCTTTAGATTTCTGGTCATCAGAAGAAGATCAAGACCCTGCTGATTGGCTAGCGAGTATTGGTAATGAGAATAAGGCGACCCTTGGTGATGCAAGTTAGCTAACTTATTGCAAACATAAATAACTAAATTACGGCGAGTCCTTCAAATTACGAAGGACTCGCCGTAATTATTTTTATAGTAAATAGGCCGGTCGTGGACTGAGGAGTAGTTGGTTGACAACAATGTGGCTCAAGAAGCTTGGCCTGAGTTACTTAGTTAAGTTGATTAGCCCAAAGCTGTGAGGTTAATGGTTTGAGACTATAGGGCCGAGTAAGGGAAATCAGTCAGTGCCCGTTCGTGTTAACTAATAAATTCACTAGATTTGTGGGGGTCGTGATAGTGAGAAAAACGTGCTTTTTGTGTGCTGAAACCCGCTAAATCAACCACTTGAACGAAAATTCGTTCTATTGTTCGTAAAACTTTTTTGTTGTTTAACCTAGATAGTTTGCGTACGAGTTGCCTCTAGCTTACGCGCCTCGTAACATTACGGACTGGTCTTAGACCGGCCTGTGTAATGTGCCGGTAACCATGAGATCTACCTCCAACCGTACTCCAGAGGTACCTGGTGCCAACCATTCAGCAATTGGTCCGTAAGGGCCGTAAGTCAAAACCTACCAAAGGTAAAACGCCCGCCCTAAAGGGTTCACCGCAACGCCGCGGTGTCTGTACACGCGTTTATACCCATACGCCCAAGAAGCCTAACTCAGCTCTACGAAAAGTCGCTCGTGTGCGATTAACCAGTGGAATTGAAGTTACCGCTTACATTCCGGGAGAGGGACACAACCTCCAGGAACACAGCATCGTTCTTGTGCGTGGTGGCCGTGTAAAAGACCTTCCTGGTGTTCGTTACAAAGTTATTCGTGGCTCTTTAGACGCATCAGGCGTTTCAGCGCGACGACAAGCCCGTTCGCGCTATGGCGCAAAGAAAGAGAAGAGCTGACATGCCTCGTCGCGGAGCGGCACCACGTCGCACTCTCCCAGCAGATCCCATATATGATTCAACTCTTGTTACTCAAGTGATTAACAAGGTCCTGCAACGTGGCAAACGTGCAACAGCAGAGCGGATTGTATATCAGGCACTTGATATTGTGTCGGATAAAACTGGTGGCGAAGCGATTAGCGTTCTTAAAAGAGCAGTCGATAACACAAAACCTCAATTAGAAGTTAAAAGTCGCCGAGTTGGTGGAGCTACTTACCAAGTCCCGGTTGAAGTCCGCCCTCGTAGGGCCAATACCCTGGCGATCAGATGGATAGTCACTTATTCAAGAGCGCGTCGGGAACGAACTATGGCAGAACGGCTTGCTAATGAGTTACTTGATGCCTCTAATGGCACTGGGTCTTCTGCAAAACGACGTGAAGATACCCACCGCATGGCAGAAGCCAACAAGGCCTTTGCCCATTATCGCTGGTAACTAATTACCACAATGCCTTCACCCAGATATATTCAGCATCGTAGTGCTGTTTCTAAAGCTGGTAAGGCGTTCTTCTATATCATATGAGACTCCTTAACCCCCTAAACCCGAGAGATCGAGGCACATCCCATGCCACGTAATCACCCACTTAATCGTGTGCGAAATATCGGCATCATGGCCCACATCGATGCTGGCAAAACAACTACAACCGAACGAATTCTTTACTACACCGGTGTTAACTACAAGATTGGTGAAGTCCATGATGGCGCAGCCACGATGGACTGGATGGAACAAGAGCAAGAGCGCGGTATTACGATTACTTCGGCTGCCACAACATGCATGTGGGATAATCATCAAATCAACATAATTGACACGCCTGGTCACGTTGATTTTACGGTCGAAGTCGAGCGGTCTCTTAGAGTGTTAGATGGTGCCGTTGCGCTATTTGATGGCGTAGCAGGCGTGGAGCCTCAGACCGAAACTGTTTGGCGTCAAGCGGACAAATATGGCGTTCCTCGCATGTGTTTTATAAATAAGCTTGACCGCACCGGCGCTTCCTTTTATGACTCCCTAGCAAGTATTATTGATCGACTGCAAGCAAACGTTGCGGTTCTGCAATTACCAATAGGGATTGAAGCAAATTTCTTAGGTGTTGTTGACATAGTTAATATGAATGCCATTGTTTGGGAAGGCGAAGATCTTGGTGCCAGTTACAAGGTAGTCCCAATACCTGAAGATATGGCAGACGAGGCTGCTGAATACAGAGGCAAACTCCTCGAGGTCCTATCAGATGTAGATGAAGACATCATGATGGCTTACCTAGATGGAGAAGAAGTTGACACCGAAACAATAGTAAATGCTATACGAAAAGGCACAATCGCTAATCAAATAGTGCCTGTTCTCACTGGAACAGCCTTCAAGAATAAGGGTGTACAGCCTCTTCTTGACGCAATCAACAGTTATCTTCCGTCGCCGCTCGATGTACCAGCTATTAATGGCACGTCTCTTGATGGTGGCACTGAGTTAGAACGCCAGCCTGATGATTCTGAGCCTTTCTCGGCGTTGGCCTTCAAAATTATGACTGATCCTCATGTCGGGAAACTCGTATATTTCCGTGTGTATAGTGGCTCGCTCGCAAAGGGTGACCAAGTTCTCAACACCACAACTGGGAACAAAGAACGTATAGGCCGTATCTTGCAGATGCACGCTAATAATCGTGAGGATCGCGATGATGTAGTTGCGGGTGACATCGTTGCAGGAATTGGGTTTAAGAACACTCGCACGGGAGATACTCTATGCGACGCTTCTAGCCCAATTATCTTAGAGCAACTTACTTTCCCAGAACCTGTTGTGCACGTGGCAGTCGAGCCTCGTTCCAAAAATGATCAAGATAAGTTAAGTAAAGCGCTGTCAGCTCTTTCAGAAGAAGATCCAACTTTTCGGGTTCAGACCGACCTAGAAACTGGACAGACAGTTATTTCAGGAATGGGTGAACTTCACCTTGAAGTTTTAGTCGATCGAATGATGCGTGAATTCCGAGTTGACGCAACAATTGGTAAGCCACAAGTGGCTTATCGAGAAACTATTACGAAGACTGTTGAGAAGTATGAGTACCGACACATAAAGCAAAGCGGTGGTTCAGGCCAATTTGCTGTTGTTGTAATAAACATGGAACCGAATGAGCCAGGGGTCGGGTACACCTTCAGCGATACCATCAAAGGTGGAACTATCCCTAAGGAATACATTAACTCTGTGAACCAAGGCCTTCAGTCTTCGATGGACCAGGGTCCTTTAGCTGGGTTCCCGATGGTTGATGTGAATGTGAGTCTCGTTGATGGCAATACTCATGACGTTGATTCTTCAGAAATGGCTTTCAAAATCGCCGGTACCATGGCTATGAGAGAAGCTTCTCGGCGAGCTGGACCAGTTCTTCTCGAACCGATGATGGCCGTTGAAGTTGTTACTCCAGAGGATTATATGGGGGATGTTATCGGCGATCTGAACTCTCGTCGCGGACGGATTGGCCAAATGGAAGGTCGAGGAAATGCTCAAGTCATTGACGCACAAGTTCCGCTCTCGGAAATGTTCGGATACGCTAATGATCTACGTTCACGTACCCAAGGTCGTGCGACGTACAGTATGCAGTTCGATAACTACCAGCAAGTTCCGCCGAACATTGCTGAAGATATCGTGAAGCGAATACGTGGCGAGTGACCAGTACGGTCAAAGTAGCTAAATCTAAATCAGTAAAATTAAGTAAATTCGAAGAATCAAGATAAGCAACCGTAGTTAAGACACCGGAGAAGAAGAAGGACCTAATGGCTAAGGAAAAGTTCGAGCGGACGAAACCCCATGTAAATGTTGGCACAATGGGTCATATCGACCATGGCAAGACCACCCTTACAGCAGCGATCACAAAAGTTTTAGCGGAAGCAAGCGGTGGCGAAGCAGTAGACTTCCAAGACATCGATAAAGCTCCTGAAGAACGCGAGCGCGGTATCACAATTTCGATTTCACATGTCGAATATGAAACTGCAAATCGTCACTACGCACACGTTGATATGCCTGGTCACGCCGACTACATCAAAAACATGATTACCGGCGCAGCTCAGGTCGATGGCGCAATTTTAGTTGTTTCGGCGGCGGACGGCCCAATGCCACAAACTCGTGAACACGTGTTGTTAGCCCGCCAAGTTGGGGTTCCATATATCGTTGTAGCGCTTAACAAGTGCGATATGGTTGATGATGAAGAGCTACTAGAGCTTGTAGAACTTGAAGTACGTGAGCTTCTTAGCGAATATGAATTCCCGGGTGATGATCTTCCTGTAGTGCGCTGTTCGGCGCTTGGAGCTCTTAACGGCGATGATGGTGCTGCTGAGATGATTCAGGAGTTGATGGAGGCATGTGATAGTGCTGTTCCGGAACCAGTTCGTGAAACTGATAAACCATTCTTGATGCCTGTCGAAGACGTGTTCTCAATTACTGGTCGTGGAACTGTTGTAACCGGCAAAATTGAGCAAGGCAAAATTAATACAGGTGATGAAATCGAAATTGTTGGTATCCGCGATACGCAAACAACTACCTGTACAGGTGTAGAGATGTTCCGCAAAATCTTGGATGAGGGTCAGGCCGGCGACAACGTTGGGCTGCTGCTTCGAGGAACTAAAAAAGAAGATGTTGAGCGTGGTCAAGTATGTTGCGCTAAGGGTTCAATCACCCCTCACACAAAATTTGAAGCACAGGTATATGTGTTGAATAAAGATGAAGGAGGACGTCACAAGCCGTTCTTCTCGAATTATCGCCCTCAGTTCTTTTTCCGTACCACTGATATAACGGGCACAGTAGAACTTCCGGCAGGTACTGAAATGTGCATGCCTGGAGATAACACAGACATGACTGTTAATCTGATCAATCCAATTGCTATGGAAGAGGGTCTACGCTTCGCTATTCGTGAAGGCGGTCGAACTGTCGGCGCTGGTCGAGTAACAAAGATTATCGAATAGTTATGGCTAACTCTCAGAAAATACGCATCAGGTTAAAAGCTTATGACCACGAAATAGTGGACCAAAGCACTCAAAAAATTGTTGAGACCGTTTTGCGGACTCAAGCGATTCTTAAAGGACCGGTCCCTCTTCCAACAGAGAAGCATCGATATACAGTTGTTCGATCTCCTCATAAAGATAAGGATTCCAGGGAACACTTTGAAATGCGTATTCATAAGCGACTAATCGATATTCTCGAGCCGTCGCCGAAAACTGTTGACTCTCTTCAGCGGCTTGAGCTGCCTGCGGGAGTTGATATCGAAATCAAGATACAACAGGGTTAAAATAAGTAAATGTGATGAACAGTAGTGGGGCTTGCCCCGCAACTGTGAGTTATTTATGTTACTGCAACTTATTTACGCTCTCGAGTTGGCACTTTGCCGTAAACCTCTGTATCGTGGTCTCTCTGTGCACTGGACTTGTTCGGCAGCACAAACCGATGTCTGTTAAGGCCGGTTCTCTTGGGAACCGGAACCAATCAGCACAACTTAAATTTCGCTCCGCCGGGCTACCGTGCGGAGCGTTCGTATGAGCAGCGGCCGCCGGTCGTTGTAATTGAAAGAGGAAGACGCCCGTCATGGCGAATAAGGCGATCGTCGCCACCAAAGTCGGAATGACCCAGCTATGGGATCAGGATAATAATATTGTCCCGGTCACAATGCTTCAGGTTAAGCCGTGTCGTGTGGTCCAGATAAAAACTAATGAACGAGATGGCTACACAGCCGTACAAGTGACTTTTGGGCAAAGAGACCCACGTAAGCTCAGTAAACCTGAAGCCGGTCACTTTGCAACTGCTGGGGTAGATGCCGGCGAACGATTGGTGGAGCTGCGTCTTGATGATGTCAGCACTATCGAGATCGGCCAGGAACTTTCTGCTGATGTGCTTGAAGCAGGCGAAAAAGTCGATGTAACTGCGGTATCACGTGGTAAAGGCTTTGCTGGAGTTATGAAAAGACATAACTTCGCAGGGCAACGTGCAAGCCATGGCGCTCATAAAGTACATAGAGCTCCCGGAGCAATCGGTGCATGCGCTACACCAGGCAGAGTATTTCGTGGAACTAAGATGGCAGGTCGAATGGGAGCTGAAAAAGTGACCACTTTGAACCTGACGGTGGTCGAAGCAGACCCTGATCGCGAGCTTCTACTAGTTCGTGGTTCTGTGCCAGGGCCCAAGGGCGGCGTTGTAGTAATTCGCGGTGCGATAAAGGGTGGATCATGACAACATTAGATCTTCGAACTCAAGATGGTGGAGTTGCTGGCTCAGTTGAGCTCAACGATGCGATATTCGGGCTTGAGCCTAATGTCCATGTCCTTCACCAAGTAGTAACAGCTCAACTAGCGGCTCGACGCAGCGGTAGTGCTAACACTAAGACTAGAGCCGAAGTGCGTGGTGGTGGCGCTAAACCATACGCACAAAAAGGTACTGGTAGAGCTCGAGCAGGTTCCACACGATCACCACAGTTTCGTGGTGGAGGCGTGGTCCATGGACCCAGGCCCCGCAGCTACGCTCAAAAAGTTAACAAAAAAATGATTCAATTAGCTTTGAACTCTGCATTGAGCGATAGAGCACAAAGTGAACGACTAGTCGTAGTAGATGCATGGAAATTTACGACACCGAAAACCAAAGATGCGCTGCAAGCAATAGAAGCGCTTAAGCTTGTGGGTAAAGTGTTGATGGTTGTCGATGAGCAAGATCAGATGGCAGCACGTAGTTTTAGGAATCTTCCGAACGTGCAGCTGGTTCAGTGTAATGAACTTAATGCGTATGACATTCTTTGCTGTGATTGGCTTGTTTTTACCCAAGCGACGCTCCCAGGAAGTGAAGCATGAAAGATTTACGAGATGTGCTCATAGCACCAGTGGTCTCTGAAAAAAGCTATGAACAGTTCGAAAAAGGTGTTTATGTCTTTAAAGTTCACGATTCTGCTTCAAAACCTGAAATTCGTCAGGCTGTGGAATTCATCTTTGATGTCAAAGTGACAAATGTAAACACGTTGAACCGGAAAGGTAAAGTTCGTCGCAACCGACGAAATAATACGCTTGGAAAACGGCCAGATAGTAAACGAGCCATCGTCACCCTCGCCGAGGGTGACTCGATACAGATTTTTGAGTCATAGGTATGGGTATACGCGTACGTAAACCGACGAGTCCTGGTCGGCGCTTTCAGACTGTTTCTGATTTTGCTGAAATTACAAAAAGTAAGCCAGAGCGGTCGTTAATAGTAAAAAAGAACTCGACTGGCGGTAGGAATGCCCACGGCCGGAAGACGGCTCGACACCGTGGTGGTGGTCATAAGCAGGCTTATAGAATTATTGACTTTAAGCGCACGAAAGACGGAGTACCTGCGACTGTTGCAGCAATTGAATATGACCCCAACCGAAATTGTCGAATAGCGCTGCTTCACTATCATGATGGCGAAAAGAGCTACATTCTGGCTCCTGCCGGATTGGAAGTTGGAAATAAATTAGAGAATGGGCAACGTGCCGAAATCCAAATCGGGAATTGCTTACCTCTAAGATACATTCCTGTAGGTACCACCATTCACAATATCGAGCTTAAAGCTGGTGCAGGCGGCCAAATGGCTCGCTCAGCTGGCACGAGCGTGCAACTAATCGCTAAAGAAGGACCTTTCGCTAGTGTGCGTTTGCCGAGCTCTGAAATGAGACGGGTACCCATTGACTGCAGGGGAACTATTGGCTCGGTTGGTAACGCTGAAGCAGGTCTAATTAGAATTGGAAAAGCCGGACGTAACCGTTGGAAAGGCGTCCGACCGCAAACTCGTGGTGTCGCCATGAACCCCGTTGACCATCCACATGGTGGTGGCGAAGGTAAAACATCAGGTGGCCGACACCCAGTATCACCTTGGGGCAAGCCCGAGGGTCGTACCCGCAAAAAGAATAATAGGTCCAATGACATGATTATTCGCCGACGTCGCACACGCGGCTCCCGGAGGTGAACTGATGCCACGCAGTTTAAAAAAGGGCGCATTTGTCGACGACCATCTTCTCAAAAAAGTAGATGCTTTAAATGATCTTGGCGAGAAAAAGGTCATTAAGACATGGAGTCGTCGATCCACAATTATCCCGGGAATGATCGGCCATACCATTGCCGTTCATGATGGACGCAAGCATGTACCGGTTTATATTACCGAATCAATGGTCGGCCATAAACTTGGCGAGTTCTCGCCTTCTCGGACATTCAAGTTCCACGCTGGGCAAGAACGAGGTGGACGACGATGAGTGGAGCGATTGATCTTCAGAGTATTGCTGGAGCTAAAGCCGTTCATAAGTACTCTCGGATGTCGGCTTCAAAGGCTCGAGTCGTGCTTGACCTAATTCGAAACGAAGACCTTGCTCAAGCTCGAGTGGAACTTCAGTTTTGTGATCGTGGTGCTGCTGACGTGATTGGCAAAGTGCTTGAAAGTGCAGTTGCTAATGCAACACACAATGAGCATTTGGATCCAGAAGAGTTGTATGTCGCTGAGTGTTGGGCGGATGAGGGACCAACCTTAAAGCGGTTCAGACCGCGAGCTCGCGGTCGAGCTAGCCGAATATTTAAACGGACCTGTCATATAACTGTGGTTGTTGCTCAGTTAGATGAGTCTGAGCTTTCTATGCGACAACTTAAAGCTGAAGCTTCTGGTGCGTCAGCTACTCAAAATGCTGGGGCAAGCCGAGCAGCGAGGGTTGCCGCAAGTCGCGATGATAGCGATGAAATCGTCGATGAAGCTAGTGAGGAAGTTGTGATTGAAGACGTCGTTGAACCTGAAATTAAAGCGGACGTCGAGGCAGATGACATAACCACGGTAGACGAAGGAAACGAAGACGCTTCTCTGGACGCACCAATTGAAGAAGACTCCGACACGGAAGATGAGGAGGTCTGATCTATGGGTCAGAAAGTAAATCCCTACGGTTTCCGACTCGGTATTACCACGGACTGGAAGTCCAAATGGTATGCGGATAAGGAATATCAAGATTACGTAATCGATGATTGGAAAATCCGAGACTTCCTGCAGACTACGCTCCCCCAAGGCGCAATTAGTCGTATTGAGATTGAGCGGACTAGAGATAAATTACGAGTAGACATTCATACTGCCCGGCCTGGAATTGTTATTGGAAGACGTGGAGCTGAAGCAGACCGTCTTCGGGCTCGCATCGGTGAAATTTCTGGAAATCCGAAAGTTCAGCTCAATATTCAAGAGATTAAGCAACCCGAACTTGATGCTGCCCTGATCGCTCAAGGTATCGCAGACCAGCTTGCTGGTCGTGTGGCTTTTCGTCGTGCCATGAAACGGGCTGTCCAAAACGCTCAAAAAGCTGGCGCTCTTGGAATTCGTGTTCAATGTGCTGGTCGCCTTGGCGGTTCTGAAATGGCGAGAACTGAATGGTATCGAGAAGGTAGAGTTCCACTCCATACCCTCAGAGCAGATATTGACTATGGATTCCGTGAGGCGAAAACAACTGCCGGCCGTATTGGCGTGAAAGTTTGGATCTATCGGGGCGACATTTTGCCTTACAAAGTTTCCGCAGATGAGCGCATTGCTAAGGAAGCCGCATTAGCGGTTGCAGATAAAACTTCTGGCCCAGAGCGAACAGTTCCGGTTGTTTCTTCTAGTGGCCGTCGTGCTGATGCGCCTGCCGGTGGTGCTGGCGATGAGGAACAAGAACTTACTCCGCTACTTAAAAATGCGGATCCTGAGTTTGAAAAATTGCTCGAAGAAGAAGAGCAAATCGAGCGAGCGACACGAACTCAAAGTCAAACTCCCAACTTCAGACCGGGAGATGATTGATATGTTAATGCCTCGCAAAGTTAAGTATAGAAAAACTCACCGTGGGCGAATGAAGGGTCGAGCTAAGGGCGGTACCGCTCTGAGCTTTGGTGACTATGGTATCCAAGCGCTAGAGCCCGGCTGGATAACAGCCCGGCAAATAGAAGCTGCCCGTATCGCCATGACCAGACACATAAAGCGTGGTGGTAAAGTCTGGATCAACGTATTTCCAGATAAACCCGTTACAGCCAAGCCTGCCGAAACCCGCATGGGTTCGGGTAAAGGAAGCCCTTCTCATTGGGTAGCTGTCGTTAAGCCAGGTCGAATTATGTTCGAACTTGCTGGCGTGGATAATGAGTTAGCAAACGAGGCGCTTGACCGCGCCATTCAAAAGCTGCCTATTAGGGCACGCGTTGTAAGCCGAGAGGAACAGATCTAATGGCTGCAGCAGCCGCACTGCGTGAGCTTGCAGACGATCAGCTGATAAATCAGTTGGGCGAAGCTAAGCGAGAACTTTTTAATTTGCGCTTTCAGTTCGCAACGGGGCAACTAACTAATCTTGCGCGTATCACTCAAGTAAAGAGAGATATTGCTCGGATGAATACAGTCCTTCGTGAACGAGAAATAGCCGCCGCTGAGGCGTTGGTAACAGAGGAGTCCTCATGACCGAGCAAGTTACCGAAGAGCGGTCTAACCGCAAAGTACGAGAAGGGCTAGTTGTTTCTGTTTCGATGGAAAAAACTGCCGTAGTGGCAGTCACGGAACGTGTACGTCATCGTCGTTACTTCAAAACAGTTTTACAGACTAAAAAGCTGTATGTCCATGACGAAGAAAATGAGTCTCGCGTTGGAGATCGCGTTCGAGTAATGGAAACTCGTCCGTTGTCTAAGAAAAAGCGCTGGCGTCTCATTGATATCGTCGAACGAGCACGTTGAGTCTGGGGCTTAATTAAAATGATTCAGCAAGAAAGTCGACTTAAAGTCGCAGATAATTCAGGCGCTAAAGAAGTGCTGTGTATACGAGTTCTTGGAGGAACTGGTATACGTTACGCTTCGATCGGTGACGTGTTTATTGCGACAGTAAAAGATGCAATTCCAGGCGCAGCCGTGAAAAAAGGTGAAGTAGTTCGATGCGTGGTCGTGCGAACTAAAAAAGAGCGTCGACGACCAGATGGCAGTTATATCCGTTTCGACGAGAACGCTGCTGTGCTAGTTGATGTCAACCGAAGCCCCCGTGGTACCCGTATCTTTGGACCTGTTGGGCGTGAGCTCAGGGAAGCCAAGTTCATGAGAATTGTTTCTCTTGCACCGGAGGTTCTGTGATGAGAATTAAAAAAGGTGATCGTGTGGTAGTTCTGTCCGGTAAGGACAAAGGTACCGAAGGTTCGGTTATGTCTGTGAACCCAAAATCTGGTCGGATTACCGTTGATGGTGTGCACATGGCAAAGAAACATCAAAAGCCTACGCAAGCTAATGAGCAAGGCGGCATCATAGATTTCGCGCAGACCATTAATGTTTCTAATGTTGCGGTGATCTGTCCTAAAACTGGTGATGCCGGCCGCGTGGGGTACCGCATGGAAGGAACAAGGAAAGTTCGCTTTCATAAAAAATCTGGTGAGGAGCTATCATGAACGCTGTCTTATCTGAACCTCGGATGAAAGTTTTGTATCGTGACACGGTACGAGCTCAGTTAATTGAGCAACTCGCCCTTGAAAATGTGATGCTCGTTCCTAAATTAGTGAAGATCTCCGTGAATACCGGAGTCGGTGAAGCGTTAGTGAACCGAGCATTCTTAGACGGTGCTGTTGAAGACCTCACAAAAATTACGGGACAAAAGCCGGCAATTACTCGAGCAAAAAAGTCGATAGCGAACTTTAAGTTGCGCGAAGGTAATGCGATTGGCGCAAAAGTTACATTACGTAACAACCGGATGTGGGAGTTCTACGACCGACTTGTGAGTCTTGCAATACCTCGAATTCGCGATTTTCGCGGCTTGCCCAGCCGTTCTTTTGATGGCAACGGTAACTACACGTTCGGTGTGACTGAGCAGCTTATTTTTCCAGAAATGAGTTACGACGCTGTGACTCGTGTTAGAGGTATGGATATCACGCTGGTGACGTCTGCAAATAATGATGATCATGGCCGTGCTTTATTAACGGCGCTCGGATTCCCGTTCCGTTCGGAGGAGCAGAACTAATGGCTAAAAAAGCACTTGTGAATAAGCAACAGCGAACTCCTAAATTTAAAGTACGGGGTTATACGCGCTGCCGTAAATGTGGGCGTCCTCGTTCTGTGTATCGCAAATTCGGATTGTGCCGAATTTGTCTCCGGGACATGGTTCATGCAGGGGAAATCCCGGGCGTGACCAAGGCGAGTTGGTGAGAGGAACAGCATTATGACAATGACCGATCCAATCGCGGATATGCTCACTCGAATTAGAAATGCACACCAGGTGCATAAACCTCGTGTTGACATGCCCTCATCCAAACAAAAAGAGTCGCTTGCTGCGATCTTGAAAGCCGAAGGCTACGTGTCAGACTTCAATGTTGCTGACACTCAAGATCGTCCCGGGCAAACCTTATCGATAGACCTCAAATACACAGAAGATCGTACCCGTACTATCTCGGGACTTAAAAGAGTTTCGAAACCTGGTCTCCGTGTGTATACCCAATCAACAAACGTTCCTCGCGTGTTAGGTGGACTCGGCATCGCAGTGCTTTCCACAAGCAAGGGCCTAATGACGGACAGAGAAGCTCGACGCAACCACATCGGTGGCGAAGTTCTCTGTTACGTATGGTAAGGGATTTGATATGTCACGAATAGGTAAAGCACCAATAACGATCCCCAAAGGGGTGACTGTAGAAATTGCTCCTGGGGTTGTGAAAGTGGCGGGCCCGCAAGGAAATCTTGAAAGCGTAATAAATGACGGGATATCGGTAGTCGCTGATGATGGTGTGGTGAGCGTCACGCGAGCTGATGACAGTCGCCAACAACGTGCGTTGCATGGCCTGACGCGATCTCTGGTGAATAATATGGTCGAAGGTGTATCTAATGGGTACTCCAAAGAACTCAATATTATTGGCGTCGGTTATCGTGTGGCTGCAAAGGGTAAGAGCGAACTTGAACTAGCTTTAGGATTTAGCCATGCAGTCCATGTTTCAGCGCCTGATGGCGTAACTTTTGAATGTCCTGATGCTACAACTATCAAAGTTTCCGGGATTGACAAGCAGCTTGTAGGTCAAGTTGCGGCCAATATCCGTGAACTGAAAAAGCCTGAACCCTATAAAGGTAAAGGTATCCGTTACGCCGGCGAACATGTAATTCGTAAAGCCGGTAAGACAGGCAAAGGCTAGGTATTTGCAATGACGACTACGAGAAGTGAACAGCGCCAAAGGCGCCAACGCAGAGTAAGAAAAAAAGTATCAGGTACCACTGACCGGCCGCGACTAAGTGTATTTCGCTCGAACCGACATATTTCGGCTCAAGTAATTGATGACCAAACTGGGCTTACCGTAGCTGCAGCATCAACAATTGAAACAGATCTGCGTGGTGGATTGACGGGAAACAAAGACGCTGCAGCAAAAGTTGGGCAGCTAGTGGCCGAACGAGCAAAATCTGTAGGTATAGAAGCCGTTGTGTTTGATCGCGGTGGTAACAAATTCCATGGCCGTGTAGCGGCTTTAGCTGAAGCGGCTCGCGAAGCCGGACTCAAGTTCTAGGAGCCCATGATGGCAAACGCAGAGCGACCTAATAACGAACGTAGCGGCAGCGATCGCGGAAACCGGAAGCGAGATGATCGCCGAAAGGACGATAACCCTAGAAACAGCGGTGATGACGGGCTTCGGGAATCTCGAGTAATTGATATCAATCGAGTTGCCAAAGTTGTAAAAGGCGGCCGACGTTTCTCCTTCACAGCTCTTGTTGTCATCGGCGATGGCGCTGGACAGGTAGGGCTCGGTTACGGCAAAGCCAAGGAAGTTCCGCTGGCTATCCAAAAAGGTACTGAAGACGCTAAGAAGAACTTGTTTAAGGTTCCGCTAGCTGGCGCCACCATTATTCATCCAACTATCGGAATTGCGGGTGCAGGCCGAGTAATGATGAAACCTGCATCGGCGGGTACTGGAGTTATTGCAGGAGGCGCAGCAAGAGCAATTCTAGAAGAAGCTGGCGTTGGAGACGTTCTTGCTAAGTCCTTAGGTTCGTCTAACCATATCAATGTTGCTAAAGCCACAATTGCCGGTTTGAAGAGTTTAAAACGACCGGATGAAATAGCTAAATTACGTGGCTTGTCGCCTGAAGAGTGTATACCAGCAGGTCTCTTGGCTGCTTATAAAGAAACTGAACGCGGCTCTAAGCCATCAGAGGTTTCATTATGAGCGAAATTAAAGTTACTCAAATACGTTCTGCTATTGGTACGAAACCCAAGCATCGTGGGACTCTGAGAGCTCTCGGCTTGGGTAGAATTGGTAAAACAAACACACTCCCCAACCGCCCTGAAATTCAGGGAATGATTCAAAAGGTTTCACACCTAATTAACGTAGAAGAAAACTGAAAATTCTGGTACTGCCAATTTTTCTAACAAGGAAACCCAATGCTTAAACCACATGACCTACAGCCAGCTCCCGGCTCAAAGAAACAACCGAAGCGCGTAGGACGCGGTATCGGCGGTAAGGGCGGTAAAACCGCAGGTCGCGGAACCAAGGGTACTAAAGCTAGAAGTAAAGTCCCAGTTTGGTATGAAGGCGGACAATTGCCGTTGCAGCGTCGCCTTCCGAAAATGAAGGGTTTCAAGAACCCTTTCAGAGTTGAGTATCAAGCAGTAAACCTTGACACCATCTCAGAAACTGGTCTCGACGAAGTTACCCCTGAAGCTTTGTATGAACGAGGTTTAATATCGAAGGGTGTAATGATTAAAATTCTCGGTCGAGGCGAACTTAGCCGCGCCGTTCATGTTAAAGCTCATGCGGTGTCTGCGACTGCTGAAGCAGCTATCTCTGCAGCAGGAGGTACGGTGGAGATACTGCCACTGAACTTCAAGGGACCGCGTCCCCCTGCTCAGGGCAACCAACACACGAATCGATAAACGAGGTTCGCCGTGTTAGGAAGCATGCGAAACATATTCCGGGTGCCGGATCTTCGAACGAAGATCCTCTTCACTGTCTTTATCCTCGGCGCCTATCGACTTGGTTCTCAAGTCCCTGTGCCTGGAATCGACTTTGACGCTATTTTGTCGCTTCGAGAGGAAGCTGACCAAACGGGCGGGGTTTTAGCGTTGCTTAACCTTTTCTCGGGTGGGGCACTTACGAACTTTGCGATATTTGCTCTCGGAATAATGCCCTACATAACAGCGTCTATTATTGTCCAAATTTTGACCGTCGCTATTCCCCGGTTAGAGCAGCTGCAACAGCAAGGTGCGGTAGGACAAAAGAAAATTACTCAATATACGCGATATCTGACACTGGCTATTTCTTTTGTTCAGGCGACTGGTATTACATTTATCTTCGGTCGAGGCCAGGGAACAGCCTTAGGAAACACATCGGCAGTCATAGTTATTCCAGATTTTACGTTTCCGCGAGTAGCTCTAGTAATCCTTTCATTGACCGCAGGCACTGCTTTGTTGATGTGGATGGGTGAATTGATTAGCCAGCGAGGCGTTGGTAATGGAATGTCGTTACTGATCTTTGCCTCAGTTGTTTCTTCGATCCCGTTTGATGGTGCGCGACTGCGATCTGTTGAGGGAAACTTCTACCTTGTAGCAGCTATTTTTGTAGCGATTTCAATGATGGTCGCAATAGTGTTTATAGAGCAGGGGCAACGTCGTATTCCGGTGTCTTTCGCTAAACGTCAAGTTGGTCGTCAAATGTTCGGCGGCCAAAATACCTATATTCCGCTTAAAGTGAATCAGTCAGGCGTAATCCCAGTGATTTTCGCTAGTTCGATCCTATTCCTTCCAGTTCTTTTATCGAATGTTGCTAACTGGGGATGGTTGCAGACTGCTGTCAGTGACTACCTGACACAACCTGACAACATCGTTTACATCTTGTTCTTCGGTTCCTTGATTGTCGGGTTCGCATACTTCTACACAGCTATTTCTTTTGACCCTGCGCGCCAGGCGGATAATATTCGAAAGCAAGGCGGCTTTATCCCTGGGATCCGTCCCGGACCGCAAACTGAAAAACATCTGAGTAAAATCCTTAATCGAATAACACTCCCGGGAGCTCTATTCATTGCGTTCGTCGCACTAGTTCCAACAGTGCTCTTATCTCTTACTAGCGATATGGGCGGCGGCGCATCAGTGGGCTTTGGTGGAGTTTCAATATTGATTGCATCAGGCGTAGCTCTAGAAACGATGAAACAGATCGATAGTCAACTACTGCAAAGAAATTATGAGGGGTTCCTTAAGTAATCCTGGTTGAGAAACCTAGGTGTGTGCTTTTTGGAACATGGGCGAAGGAATGAAGGGACTAACAATATGACCCGACTTGTAATTCTTGGTAAACAAGGAGCTGGCAAGGGAACGCAATGCGTCTTGTTAGCTGCTCACTATGACATTCCTCACATATCTACTGGCGATATGTTACGTGCAGCCGTTAGTGAGGGCACTGCATTAGGTCTTGAAGCGAAAGCTGTTATGGATGCAGGAAATCTTGTTTCGGATGAGCTCATTTTAGGGATTGTTCGTGATCGACTTTCCCAGCCGGATGCTCAAAAAGGTTTTTTGTTAGACGGATTTCCTCGAACTGAGACACAGGCTGAAGGTTTACTGGAGTTACTTTCCCCAAATTCGATTGATCTTGCGGTCGATATAAGGGTTCCGGATGATGTTGTGACAGTTCGCATGTTGGAGCGTGGTCGAACAGATGATACCCCTGAAGCAATTGCAAGACGACTTGAGCTGTATAGGGCTGAAACGGCGCCGTTACTGGACTTCTTTGAGGTCAAGTGTCATTTCGCAGCCGTAAATGGGCTCGGATCTGAGTCGGAAGTGCAGGATCGTATCGTGGCAGAAATAGATGGCCTAGAATGATTAATTTTGTTTCCCGCGTTCTGAGATTGGACACTGAACCTATCCACGATATGCTCAATCTTCGGCTGAGCGGTGGATCCGCGCTAGCTTTTCACATTCCCTGTTGCTTTACCGAATCTTCTAGGTTTGGGGTTGAAGCAGCACCTACCCGGTTCTCATACCCTAGAACCGGCAACCAGGTAAATACATGAAGGTCCGTCCTAGCGTTAAAAAAATCTGTGACAAATGTCGAGTGATTCGACGTCATGGACGAATCCGCGTAATTTGTAGCAACCCTCGCCATAAGCAGCGGCAGGGTTAGGAGTTCTAAGTATGGCTCGTATTGCAGGAACTGATATCCCCCGGGAAAAAAGGGTTGAGATATCTTTGACATACATATATGGCATAGGTCGCACTCGTGCGTCCTCCATATGTGAAGTTTTGAACATTGGTGAAGCGACCCGTGTGCGTGACTTAACAGAAGAAGAAGTAGTTGGTATCAGAAACTACATTGATGACAATTTTAAAGTTGAAGGCGATCTTCGACGTGAAGTTTCACAAGATATCAAACGAAAAATTGAGATCGGTTGTTTCCAGGGAACTCGCCATCGTCGTGGGCTGCCTGTACGTGGACAGCGAACCCATACCAATGCTCGTACCCGTAAGGGCCCGCGGAAAGCTGTCGCCGGGAAGAAAAAGGTCACGAAGTGACCATCCGCGAAAGTAAGGACTGAAGAAGATTATGGCTAGTAATCAGGCGGGACGTCGTCCCAGACGTAAAGAACGCAAAAATGTCGGCCATGGTATGGCACATATTAAAAGTTCTTTCAACAACACCATCGTTAGTATCAGCGATAAACAAGGCAATGTAGTTTCTTGGGCCTCTGCAGGCGGTGTTGGATTTAAGGGTTCCCGTAAGTCCACACCATTTGCGGCTCAACAAGCTGCTGAGCAAGCTGCCAAATTAGCAATTGAAAATGGCGTTCGAAAAGTGGACGTTCAAGTTAAAGGACCAGGATCTGGTCGCGAGACAGCGATTAGGTCTTTACAAAACGCTGGTATCGAAATAACTGGTATTCGAGATATGACTCCAACGCCGCATAACGGCTGTCGCCCACCGAAACGCCGGAGGGTCTGAGTATGTCTCGCTATACAGGGCCTAAAGCCCGTGTGTCACGACGCCTTGGCGTGAACATCTGGGGTACGGCCGGAGAAACTAAAGCTCTAGATCGACGTCCCTACCCACCCGGAGAACATGGGCGTACTAGAAGGCGTAGCCAAAACTCTGATTATCTAGAGCAGCTGCAAGAAAAGCAAAAAGCTCGGTTCACATACGGTATAACTGAAAAACAGTTCCGAAATACCTATACCGAAGCAGCTCGTCAAAAAGGTGTCACTGGAGAAATTCTTCTTCGGTTACTAGAACTTCGCTTAGACAATATTGTCTATCGCGCAGGTTGGGGTGCGACTCGCCCTCAAGCAAGGCAATTTGTTAATCACGGCCATATAAACGTAAACGGCCGTAGAGTCGATATTCCTAGCTACCGTGCACGTAAAGGTGATGTAATAGAATTGCGGACCCAATCTCGTGAGATGGTAACAATAAGATGGAATCTAGATGTGCTCGACCGAGCAGCCCCAATGTGGCTTGAACAGGGAGAGAACAAAGAACAGGTAACTGTCCGCGAAATTCCAATACGTGAGCAGATCGAAATTCCGGTCCGCGAACAGCTCATCGTTGAGCTTTACAGTAAGTAATCCAATCCACGGCCCTTCTGGAGATCCAGTGAGCATGCTCATTTTGCAGCGTCCGACAGTCGAAGCCCTCGGCGAAGAAGACAACAACCGCCAGCGTTTCGCTATCGGCCCACTCGAGCCTGGCTTCGGCCATACCATCGGCAATTCGCTTAGGCGCACATTGCTGTCATCGGTACCTGGCACAGCTATAACTCAGGTCAAATTCGATGGTAATGAAGCCTTGCACGAATTTGCCACAATTGATGGCATTGTCGAAGATGTTACCGACATTATTCTCAACCTTAAAGACGTAGTCTTGAGTTGCGAAAATGATGAACCTATGGCGATTCGAGTCGAAATATCAACAGCAGGGGTAATTCTCGCTGGTGATATAGATTGGGGAATTGACGTAGAATGTCTGAATCCCGAACTTGAAATAGCTACGTTGAGCGAGGGCGCGCTTCTGGCGTTAGACCTTACGATCGCTCGAGGAAGAGGCTATCTTTCATCGGCAGCACAGGACTTAGGAAGCACAATTGGTTTAATCCCTATTGATGCCATCTTCAGCCCTGTAAGAAGGGTGTCAATTGAGGTCGAACCGGTAAGAGTTGGCCAAGAAAATAACTTCGATCGTCTCATATTGGACATAGACACTGATGGTGCGATGACTCCTAGAGACGCTCTCGCATCGGCCGGTGATACCTTGGCTGGTTTGATTGCATTAATTGCTGAGCTAAGTGAAGAACCGTTAGGCTTAGAAATCGCTGAACTTGCGATTGTTGAAACTAGTTCTCCTGATCTAGATTTGGTGATCGAGGATCTCGATTTGAGCGAACGCCCTCGAAATTGTCTTAAGCGAGGTCAAATTAACACCATTGGTGAGTTGCTTGAAAAGACACTCGATGATCTGCTTTCCATTACTAACTTTGGACAAAAGTCATTAGACGAAGTTATCCAAAAACTTGACGAACGTGGGCTGGCCTTAAAAGGTATGACCCCAACTAGTTTGATTTAGGAATTTACCTATGCCCACTCCTAAAAAAGGCCGCAATTTTGGTGGCAGCTCTAGCCATCAACGCTCGATTATGGCGAACCTTGCTGCTTCACTCATTGCCGCCGAGGCAATTGAAACAACTGAAGCGAAAGCTAAAGCACTTCGCCCATATGCAGAGAAGCTTATTACTAAAGCTAAAAAAGCGAGCGCTGGTTCTAATAGTCTTCATAGGCACCGACAGCTTGTCGCCAACCTAAACGGTGATCTTGAAATGGCGCAAAAGCTCGTTGACGAAATAGGGCCGCGCTACCAGAGCCGTCCCGGCGGTTATACGAGGATTCTTAAGTTAGGTCCTCGTCAGGGAGATAAAGCGCCTATGGCGCTCATCGAATTGGTGTAAGTCGTTAACTGAATAGCGCTCCTGTGCTCACACAAGTTGATTTATTGACATAGGATCTGCATCATGCTTGATGGTCAACTTGTATCTGTTCTGCAGTCTTTTGATACGCCAACAATTTGTAATGCTTTAGAAATAGTGGCACCAGAGCGTCGCACTTACGGTTTCACTATTGAACCCTTTTACTGTCGTGATCCTAGTCAAACGCCAATGGTAGGTTTTGCTCGTACGGCGACTGTGCGAGCAATGGAACCGTCATCTAGAAGCAAAGAGGATGATCTATCGACAAGAGTTGGTTACTACCAACATATTGCGAGCGGTCCTGGACCCACAGTGACTGTCATTCAAGATATTGATTCTCATGTAGGATTTGGTGCTCACTGGGGAGAAGTTAATAGTAATTTACACAGGGGCCTTGGGTCAGTGGGGGTAGTAACCAATGGCTCAATACGCGACATTGATGATTGGGCTGAAGATTTTCGTGCCTTAGCAGGATCAGTCGGTCCATCTCACGCATGGATTCATGTCGTCGAATACGATATTCCTGTAGAGATTCATGGGATGAAGGTAACGCCGGGTGATTTGATACATGCTGACCAGCACGGAGCGGTTGTTATTCCGTTAGAGATAGCAACAAAAATTAGCGGAGCTGTAGATACGTTGTCGGCAAATGAAGCAAAGCTAATAGGCCCGTCTAAAGATCCTTCTTTCAACATAGAACAACTTGTTGAGTTGCTTGACCCTGCAGGCCGAGACCATTAGACAACACTGCGGTTGGATAAGAGATACTTGGGTTGATTGAATAAAGCAGAGTGTTCAGGTTTTTTTCACTATGGGATTAGGCAAAAAAACTTCCTGAGATGATTCAACGATCAGTTTCTCTTTGAGCCACTCATAAACTTCTGAACCGCATATGGCCGTTAGCTCTTCCGACATAGATTCATATACTGATGTTTTTCCGGTATAACCCTTTTCTTCTTCTGTACACCACCAAGCTACATCGGTGCTATCGCCACCCCAGTCCGCTTTTTGCCATTCTCGAACCATCGAAAATACGTGTCCGGATGTGGTTTCATGATCTTCCCTGCGAAGCGGGACTTGCCAACAGATATCGGGTTTGATCTTTACCTGAGACTGGCCGGTTTTAGTTGCCAGGTGATGGAAAGCACATCCAGAGCCTCCGGGATGGCCGGCACGGTTTTGAAAAATACAGGCTCCGTCAACAACGACAGTTCGGAATGAACCGTCATCGTCTTGTGTGATTGGCCCGCCGATGCTCTCTGCGAAATCTAAGTTTTGCCAGAGATCTTTATCTAGTTGGTCAATATTTTTTAATGTTCGCGCACGATCATCGTTATCTGAAAAATAGGCTCCATGAGCGCAGCAACCAATGTCTAGCGCTGGTTCTATGGAGATACTCGGACAACCGGAGCCAAATATACAACTCCAGTTACTTTTTAGGAAAGTGATATCGAATAGCCAAGTTCTATCTTCAGTAGGGTCTTCGATAGACAGCCATTCCTTTGCTTTATTCATGAATTGATCTTATGAATAAAACTGAATAAGCGATAAATACGAAATGCTTTTAAATTAATCGCAAGAAATAAACAGGTACTTGCTGTGATCAGCCGAGGCTGCTGACAGGGTCAGTATCTCGTCCTGATCTGATCAGAGTGCCTGGTCGCGCATTCGTAAAATCACCGTTAGCTACTGCTTCTTCTCCATTAATAAATACGTGGTGCATTCCATTCGCTTCTCCGTATAGCCTCCAGCCTCCGCCAGGGAGATCCTCGCGGACGGTTATCTCTTTTGGTCCGATCAGATCAGGGTCAAAAACTACGAGATCCGCATGCCAACCTTCTTCAATACGGCCTCTGTCCTTCAAACCATATAGCCGTGCAGGCTGGTCAGTAATTTTCTGAATCACGGTTTCTAATTCCATGAGATCCTTATCGCGCGCAGCTTCAAGTAACACAGTTGAGTAATTAAACGTAGCCAGGAAATCTAGATGAGCTCCTGCATCTGAGGCTCCGATAAGACAACGATCATCATTCCAGAGGCTTTGACGCAATGCCCAAGATGCTTCATTGTCTCCAGCAGCAGGTGGGTACAAGCCAGTTTTGAGGTCGTCAGCTATTACTAGCTCACATAAAGCATCCCAAGCGGATTGGTTCTGTTCTTCGGCAATGCTTCCAATAGTGCGGCCTTCGAAATGTTTTAATTCGTTTCTGGTCACTTCTCCTACGGTTAGGCGCTCCCAACGAGCGATACCTCGAAAAGCGCTAGGTTGTTGTGCGTCATCATTTAATTGGGCTCGCCGGTCTGGGTCAGATAAGAGAGCTATTTTTTCGTCAGCTGGCAGAGCCATCGGCTCAGTCCAACCATGCAAAGTATCGAGGAGGAAACCGTTCTCGAAACAGAGACGGCTTTCGGCTGGCATAGGAGCTGTCAGAGCTATGACTTTTCCGCCTTGGCGAGCGGCGTAGTTACTGGCTTCTAACTTTTCGTAAATAATATCGCTTTGGCGATCGTTTGCGAAAATTACGTTCCAATTGAGAGGCTTGTCTGCAGCAACTGACATGTCGGTTAAAAGTTGGTAAACATCATCATCAAATCTTTCAATGGTGGGGATAAATTCAAGTGCTACGGCACTCGTTCCGCGTAAGACAGAGCAGAGCTCAACTAGTTCTTCTTTAGTGGCGTGTCGTGAAGGAACTGACTCGCCATCGCCATCATTGTGAGTTTTGGCCCAGGAGGAGCTGAAACCGAGCCCACCCGCCTCAATACTTTGAGCCAGTAGCTTTTTCATTTCCGTCAAGTCATCGGCTGAAGCAGATTCTGAAACAGATCTTTCGCCCATAACTACACGCCTTATTGCACTATGTCCAACAAGGAACCCGGCATTGGGCATGAGTGTTCCCTCAATGGCGTTCAGGTACTCATCGAAAGATTCCCAATTCCATGGGACTCCTTCTTGAAGCGAACTTAATGGCATACCTTCGACACGAGCTAACATGCGCATTAAATAATCACCGTGTTCGGGAGCTATGGGCGCAATGCTGAACCCGCAGTTACCTCCTATTACCGTGGTGACACCGTGCAATGGTGACGGCGAGAGTGTTGTATCCCAAAACACTTGAGCATCAAAATGGGTATGGACATCGATGAAGCCTGGAGCAACGATAAGACCCGAAGCGTCTATGGTGCGTTTAGCCTCATCATCGACTACATCGATAGCTACGATTCGTCCATTTTTGATGCCGATATCACCTATCCGGCGAGATTTGCCTGAGCCATCTACAATTGTCCCGTTACGAATAATAAGATCGAGCATCTTTTCACCTTTGAATATCTTTAAGAAACTATCGCGTTAGGAGCTCTATTGTCTCAGAATGTACGTATCGATTTGTCATACAAGGGAACCTCGTTCAGAGGTTTCGCCGAAAATAACGGTGTTAGGACAGTTGCTGGAGTTGTTCGTTCAGCTTTGGAACAGGTACTCGGTGGTTCGATTCCGCTGAATGTGGCTGGGCGAACAGATGCCGGGGTTCATGCTCTTCGACAAGTCGTCTCATTTCGAACTGCGAATAATAAGCTGGACCCTAGCAAACTCAAACGATCTTTAAATCGCTTATGTGCACCTGATATTTCAGTTCAAAATGTCTCCCTTGTCCCAGAAAGTTTCGACGCTCGATTCTCTGCAATCAGAAGAAGCTATAGGTACACGATAAATAATTCTCTAGTGTCGGATCCGCTTAAACAAGATCTTGAGTGGCATGTTCGACAAACGCTGAATGTCGAAGCTATGAATGCTGCAGCTAAAAAATTCGAAGGTGATCATGACTTCACTTCGTTTTGTCGACGGAGAAAAGATAAACCTGATGCGACGATGAACAGAAGTGTTTATGAGGCTAACTGGCGGAAAGCAGAAGAAAATCGGCTCTCCTTCTCAATTTCCGCAGCGGCTTTTTGTCACCAAATGGTTCGTTCGATAGTCGGTTTTTGTGTAGCCGTTGGTGCGGGTGATAGAGCCCCTGAGGATGTAACAACTACTTTAGAAGCGAAAGACCGGTCAATCGCGACGCTGATAGCTCCCTCGAAAGGGTTAACCCTGGTGGAAGTTTCTTACGCCCGATAGCTTTTTGTTGGGAACTCTTTTCAAAATGGATGGCTCAGAGTTTGCCGTTCTTCTTACTCTCCCGTAGCCTTAGATCCCGGTCCCAAAATTTGTGGGACTAGCGTGGATCAGACTAAGGTCCCGTACTTCCCTTCTATATTAATTAATTTGAGGTTGGCGCAACGTGCGTACCTATGCCCCCAAAGCCAGTGAGATTGAACGGCAATGGTTTATTGTCGATGCCGAGAATCTTGTACTAGGCAGAATGTCCACTGAAGTAGCTCGAATTCTTCGAGGAAAACATAAACCAACGTTTGCTCCGTACATCGATGGTGGTGACCATGTCATCGTGATTAATGCATCGAAAGTTGTTTTGACTAGTGACAAAATGGAAACAAAGCTGATTCATCGCCATTCGGGTTATGTTGGCGGACTTAAAACGCAAACGTACGGCGAGTTTTTAAAGAAAAAACCTAAGGACGCCATTCGGCAAACAATAAAAGGAATGCTTCCTAGAAATAGGTTAGGTGCACAAATGCTTACGAAACTCAAAGTATATGCAGGCTCTGACCACCCGCATGCTGCTCAAAATCCGACCGTGCTCGTTCTCGACCACGCTAAAAAAGCTAGTTGAAAACGGAGAACGACGTGACTTCCCCTCTTACACAAACAACCGGACGACGCAAAGAAGCTGTTGCTCGGGTGAGACTTCGCCCAGGTACGGGTGTAATCACATGTAACGACCGCTCGTTTGAAGACTATTTCACCTCATCGAGCCATCGTCTCCTGGTGACTGAACCTTTAAGGATCACTGAGCAAGTTGAAGCGTATGATGTTGACGTGACGCTGCATGGTGGCGGGCCCGCTGGCCAAGCTGGAGCAGTTCGCCTTGGAATAGCGCGCGCTTTGATTGAGCTTGATCCTGAAAAAAGACCTCAATTGAAAGCAGCTGGTCTGCTTACTCGTGACAGTCGAGCTAAGGAAAGCAAAAAATACGGACTCAAAAAGGCTCGTAAGGCACCTCAGTACTCGAAGCGTTAGCCCATAATTACCAAATGGCCTTGTCGTTTGGCACTGATGGTGTTCGTGGAATCGCACACAGTGAACTAACAACTAACTTTGTGGAAATCTTTGGGCGAGCCGCGGCCGAAGAATTTCAGAGTTGTTCCTGGCTGGTCGGTCGCGATACCAGAGAGTCAAGTTTGCCGCTAACGAAATTTTTAGCAAACGGTTTGGCTTCAACTGGCGGTGAGGTGTTTGATTTAGGGGTGGTCCCGACCCCGTTAGTGGCGGCCGCTTCGAAAATTGAAGAAATGCCCGCAGTGATGGTTTCAGCGTCTCACAATATTTGGTCTGATAATGGACTCAAAATATTTGGACCAGGTGGATTAAAACTTTCGGATGGTTCCCAGAAGTCAATTGAGCAACGTATCAAAAATTTGTTAAAGACTGAATCTAACGAAATTTCGGAACAGCAGACAACCCCGTATCTAGAACCCGACGCAGATTATTTGCGGTCGCTTGTTTCCTCCTTAGAAGGGCGAGATCTCCAAGGTCAGCGAATAGTAATTGACTGCGCGAACGGAGCCGCTTCTTACATCGCGCCGAAAGTGTTTTTAGCTCTGAAAGCGGATTTAGTTGTAATTAATGCGGAGCCTAATGGGCGAAATATTAACGCGGGCTGTGGCTCTAACCAACCTCGAATGCTTCAAGAGAAAGTATTAGAAACAAAGGCTGATTTTGGGTTGGCCTTAGATGGTGACGCCGATCGACTCATAGCAGTTAGTGGCGATGGCGCAGTTGTAGATGGTGACCAGATGTTGTGTCTTTTTGCAACTGATTTTGCAAGCCGGGACCTCCTTCAATCGCAAGCTGTTGTTGTAACTGTTATGTCAAATATGGGACTGATACGAGCAATGGCCCAAAATAATATTCGAGTAGAACAGACATTGGTAGGAGACAGAAACGTTCTCGCTGCGATGAATGAACAAGGAATTGAACTCGGCGGTGAACAATCAGGTCACATCATTTTTGGTAAACATTCGACCACAGGTGATGGAATTTTGAGTGGAATCCTACTTGCAGATCTAATAAAGAGGTGGGGAGGCGACACTGTTGCCATAGCTGCCTCAGCGATGAAACAACATCCACAGGTTCTCATTAATGTTCCTGTGGCTGGCATGAGCATTGATGTTGAAAACGTGTTTGCGCAGGAAATAGTTGATGCAACCAACTTGTTAAAAGGCTCAGGGAGAGTTTTGGTTAGAGCTAGCGGCACTGAACCGATTGTGCGGGTGATGGTAGAAGCAGAGACTGAAGAAACTGCCAGAAGTGTCGCGACGGATCTGGCTCACGACATTGAAAATCATGTGATTGGGTCCGTGCCTAAACCTGGGCACTAACGCAGAGTACCCTCATTCATATGTGTGGGATAATTGCGGTGTTAAGGAAAACTGATGTTAGGCCTCCGCTCGAAGCGAGCTATGCAGTCCCTCCTCTGGTTGAAGCAGATGAGAGGCTAAGCAACGCATCCTCCGAAGATCCAAGTCTTCACATTGAGCTGTCACACATAGCTGAATTGTTGACGCAAGCGAATAATTCGCTTCGTTCGATGCCCGGTGTACGGCTTCTAATCTCGGACAGTTCAGTCAGAGAAACATGTAGAGAAAAAATCGAATCAATAAACAGCAAGTATCAAAAGCTAGAATTGGTGCTTGACCAAAAATCTGAAAACCTAGAAGCCCTTAATGCGTCAGTAAGTAGCGGACGTGATGCCGCCTGGGCAATCGGAAAAGACCGGTTACGAAATGCCTTAGCCATAATAGATTTAGCCAAAGACACGATGTCAGAGGAGGCAGTCAGTTCTTATTGGTCTATTCAGACTGCTCTTTCTTCTCTGGATCGTATGGAAGTTCGTGGGCGAGATTCGGCTGGGCTGCAAATTTTTGTCACGAATGAAAGTGTTGATTTTTCGCAAACGTTGAATGGCTCAGTTTCTGAAAGGCTCCTAAATACCTTATTTACTTCTGGGGCTCTCCGTATCGTTGGGAAATCGCTGGTATTTGTGTACAAAATTTCTTCTCCAATAGGAGAGCTTGGTGAAAATACGCGGGAATTGCGGAAAGCAATAACTAGCGACCAGCTTTTGAATCGCTGCCTTAACCTTCCAGGGTCGAAAGTTTCAGTGATTGGCCATACGAGATGGGCAAGCGTAGGAATTATTTCGGAAGCAAATGCTCACCCGGTGAATTCAACAGAGAGCGAAGAAAACAGTGGTCCTTATGTCGCCGCAGTTCTTAACGGCGACGTTGATAATTTTGCTGATCTAAAAGTCTCCCACCGGCTTTCTATAGCTCCAGAAATAACAACCGATGCAAAAGTTGTTCCGGTGCTAATTAGTCGATCTCTCAAAAGCGGGAAGAATTTTACAGAAGCTTTTCGCTCAACTGTTCGACAATTTGAAGGATCAGTTGCGATAGCTGCTCATGCGGAAACAGATATAGAGCAAATAGGTATTGCCTTGCGCGGAAGCGGGCAAGGCCTTTATGTAGGAATGGCAGAAGGCGTTTTCGTGGTAGCCAGCGAGCCATACGGTTTAGTTGAAGAAACAGATAAATATCTCCGAATGGATGGTGAGAGCCTGAGAGCTGGTCAGAGCCGAGGCGGAAATGGCCAGGTCATAATTTTAGATGCTGAAAATGCTGGTGAAAGAATCGGAATTAAGCGAATCTCTTACGATGGTTTCGATCTAGGAGTAGCTGCTGAAGAAATTACGCAGCGAGAGATTACGACTCGGGATATAGACCGGGGGAATGCCCCACATTTTTTACTAAAAGAGATCTCCGAAGCTCCTGAGTCATTTCGTAAAACTTTACGCGGCCGAATAGTTGAAAATGAAGATGGCGCTCTCAAGGTCGTTCTTGGAGCGACAACTATCCCCGATTACGTAGCAACGAAAATAGAAAATGGGGGTTTCAAGCGATTAGTCGCGATTGGCCAAGGCACTGCTGCTATTGCAGCCCAAGTAATCCCACAGTTCCTCTCACCACTAACTGAAGAGAATAAATTAATTGTTGAGGCTCAGCTAGCCACAGAATTTAGTGGGTTCCAATTGAGGAATGATATGTCGGATACGTTGGTTGTGGCGGTGAGCCAATCTGGAACGACAACAGACACCAACAGAACAGTCGATTTAGCTCATGATAGAGGAGCCACCGTTATTGCTATCGTTAACAGACGGTCGAGTGAACTAGCAGAAAAAGCAGATGGGGTGTTGTATACCTCCGATGGTCGAGATATAGAAATGTCGGTCGCGTCGACAAAAGCATTTTATGCTCAGATAGCTGCTGGTATTCTCCTTGCGCAGGCAATAGCGGAAAAGCTACCTGGATCAAAAAAACTTGAAGCAGGTGTTTTGAAAGGCCTAAGAGAATTGCCTGCAGCAATGAGCCAAATAATTGCAGATCGTCACATTATTGCAAAAGTGGCTCAGCGTCATGCCCCTGCTAAAAGGTACTGGGCAATAGTGGGTAATGGTTCTAACCGGATCGCAGCAAAAGAAGTTCGTATAAAATTGTCAGAACTTTGTTACAAGTCAATTGCTGAAGATGCAACGGAAGATAAAAAACACATAGACCTCTCATCAGAACCTCTTGTTTTTGTTTGTGCAGCTGGGCTTACTGGTTCAAATGTTGATGACATAGCCAAAGAAGTGGCAATTTATCGAGCGCATAAAGCCACTCCTATCGTTGTTGCTAGCGAAGAGGAGTCTCGCTTTTCTGCTGCGTCTGAGCTCGTTACGGTGCCGCGCGTGCACCCGGCACTTGATTTCATATTGAGTGCAACCGTAGGACATCTCTTTGGTTATGAAGCGGCGGTAGCAATTGATAATCAAGCGCTTCCGTTAAGAGAGATGCGCTCAATTCTTGAATCGAAAGTTGAGACCGGTATCTTGCCTGAAGGTTCATTAGACAAAATTTATGACGAACTTCGTGAGCCTGCTAATCGCTTCCTTAGCGGATTGCGAAGCGGAGCTTACGACGGCCATTTGGAAGCAAGTACTGCAACAAGTCTGACAACGATTCTCAGATACGGGCTTGGCACCGCTGCTTTGGACTCCTATCAACTAGACGTCGGTAAAGTTGGACGTCCGGGTGTGGTGGTTGAAGACTTAGTTATTGCTCTGAGTCGAGCTATTGACGAACTTACGCGACCAATCGATGCGATAAAACATCAAGCTAAAACTGTGACGGTCGGTATCTCTAGATCGGATGAGACTCTCCTCCAATCGGATCTTGTTAAAGAAGCTCTGCAAGCCGGTGCACCTCGGGACCGACTCTCTTATCGGGAGTTGAGAGCATTATTAGCTCTTGACCCTGCGGTGGCGAAGGTGATCGGATATACGAGATACCGTATAGAGGGAAATATAGATGATGAAGCGACCATTCAAGTAATTGATCGCGGGGGGATCGCGAGGGAAATAAATTCTCGGACCGCCGCTAATTCTGTTCTTCGGGGAAGTAAGCACCGCGCGGCATTCGAACGAGAAGTTACGGTAAGTCAAGGCAGCGATGGTCGAAATGTCATCCACATTCCTGAGATCAAAGATGGTGAAACTACTGGGCTTACCTTGTTACATTGCCGATTTGAAGAAAAAATGAGCGCTGCACAAACTCGTGGTGTGCTGGAAGGTTACCGAGGTAGATACGGCGCGTTGAAAGACGCTGTCACTGAATCTCAACCATCTTTTCGTGATGATCTTTTAGAAACTATTCCAATAGTGAATCTCCTTACAAAGCCCGTGTACGTTTTGGCTGAATTGTGGATGCCATGATCGGAATTGGGTTAGACGTTGTTGATGTGGAACGAATGCGTACGGTCCTTAACCGAAGAGCGGCAATTAAAGAAAGACTTTTTACAAGATCAGAGCAACATTACGCCGAAGCTAGTAGCGATTCAGTTCAAAGGTTTGCTGCCCGATTCGCGGTGAAAGAAGCGGTTATGAAAGCACTCGGGGTAGGGCTTGGTTCGGTAAAATTTCGAGATATAGAAGTTGTAAAGTTGGATAGTGGGAAACCAACGCTGGAACTTCACGGGCAGGCAGCAGTGTTAGCTGATTTAGCTGGTATTAGAAAGTGGCATTTATCGATTAGTCACACGGCTCTTGTAGCTGAAGCCATAGTTGTCGCTGAATAACGCCGAAATGATTCCAATAGTCACTCCTATGGAGATGAACGAGCTCGACAAAATAAGCCCTTTGGGAGAAGCTGAGCTTATTGAACGAGCAGGATTTGCCCTAGCGAGAGAAGCATTACGATCTTTAGGAGGCGGTTATGGCCGTCGTGTTGGGTTAGTTGTTGGGAAAGGAAATAACGGGAAAGATGGCTTAGTGGCAGCTCGTTTACTTCGAAAGCGTGGGGTCAAATGTGAGGTCATGGATCCATCAGACGCTACGGACCTCAGAAACGTCGACCTTGTCATAGACGCGGCGTATGGAACGGGTTTCAGAGGCGCCTGGTCGGTTCCTGAGCAACCTGCCGCTCCTGTAATAGCAGTAGATATACCTTCGGGTGTTAATGCCTTAACAGGAGCGGATAATGGCTCACTTCAAGCTGAAAAGACTGTTACGTTTGCTGCTTTAAAACCTGGTCTGTTACTGGATCCAGGACGGCAAAAAGCAGGCTCAGTAGTGATTGCTGACATAGGTCTTGAAATAAATGACGCTACTAGCCACCTGTTCGAAGATAGCGACTGGCAAGTTGCCAAGAAAGTCAGAAGAAAAACTGACCATAAATGGACGAACGCTGTGCGGATATTAGCCGGTTCGCCCGGTATGGAGGGCGCATGCGGGTTAGCTGCGAGAGCGGCTCTGCGAGCTGGCGCTGGCATGGTTGTGGCCTCTACCCCTGGCAGTGAACCTGGTGATCGTAGCTACATTACCGAAGTAGTTACGAAGCCTCTTTTGAATGAAAAATGGGCTCAAGAGATACTGAGCGACTCGTACCGATATAGCAGTTTGCTTATTGGGCCAGGGTTGGGTTTAGCGGAAACTATGAAGCATCAGATCCTAGAGGCTATAGAAAATTGGCCTGGCCCAGTTGTCGTAGACGCTGATGCAATTACAGCTCTGTCAGGAGATCTCTCTTGTCTCAAAAAACGTGCCGGTTCCACTATTCTCACGCCTCATGACGCGGAATTCGATCGCCTGACCAACTCAGCCGCTCGAACCGATAGGTTTCAGGCAGTCAGAAACCTGGCGAGAGATTTAAATGCTGTGGTCCTCCTGAAAGGGCCGACAACGCTGATATCTGACCAATCAGAGAATCTTGTTGCGGTAAACTCAGGAAACCAAAATTTGGCGACAGCGGGAACTGGAGACGTCTTAGCAGGAATGATTTGCGCTTTGTATGACACGGAGAACCCATTAAGGTCAGTTGCTGCTGCCGCACATTGGCATGGGCGCACAGGTGCTATGGCCGATGAAGGTCTTCTCGCAAGTGACCTGCCTGACCTTCTGATGGTTAGTAATAAAATGATGGTAGCGAAATGACTGCATCCGGTGAGATGATGCGACCAACATGGTGTGAGATAAACCTAGGGGCATTAGGAAGAAATTTTGACGTTATAAGGAAACGCGTCAGCAACTCGATGGTGATGCCGGTTATCAAGGCCGATGCTTATGGACATGGGATAGAAAAAATTGGGTTGCACCTCGAACAGTTAGGAGCAGATCGTCTTGCGGTCGCATACGTTGAAGAAGGAGTAGTTTTACGAGAAGCTGGAGTAACAATTCCGATCCATGTCATGGGTGGGGCCATTAAACGGCAGATTCCCCTTTTCCTTGATCATGACCTAATTTTTACTGCGCCTTCAATCGAAAAATTAGAGCAAATTAACGATGCAGCGAAGACTCGTGGTTTGAAGGCAGTTGTTCATCTCAAAATTGATACAGGCATGGAAAGAATAGGTGTTCATCATTACAAAGCTGAATCATTTCTTCTGGCGTCGTTGAAATGTGAGTCGATAATAGTCGAGGGCGTATTTAGTCACTTTGCCCGAGCCGATGAAACAAACTTGTCCTCAGCGTTGCTTCAGTTAGAGCGGTTTAACCAAGTGCTGGAATTTTATGATAAAAAAAATCTACCTACTCCGCTGAGGCACATATCAAACTCTGGTGGGATTGCTCAGATACCTGATGCGAACTTGGATATTGTGCGACCTGGAATTTTGATGTTCGGTGTGTACCCCTCGCCAGAAACGCAAAGAACGGTTGCGGTCGAGCCTGTGCTTTCGTGGCACAGCGAAGTTATTTACTTCAAGGTCGTAGAAGCAGGTAATCCGGTGAGTTATGGGGGTACTTGGCAACCGGATAAACAAACTCGCGTGGTTACCTTGCCTGTTGGGTACGCCGATGGCTACAGGAGAGACCTCTCGAACTGTGCTGAAGTTCTTGTTCGAGGTCAGCGTTATCCGGTGGTGGGACGAGTCTGTATGGATCAGACCATGTTAGATATCGGAACCGGGACTGCCTACAACGGTGATGTTGTGACTCTCATTGGAAGTGATGGTGATCATTCGATCAGCGCAGAGGACCTTGCAGAGTGGTCCGGAACAATCCCCTATGAGGTATTAGCGTCTATTTCGGCGCGGGTTCCTAGGGTTTATGTCGACTCGGCCAAATAACGTAATGGGTCATTTATGCTGGCCTGCTAAAGCTCTAGAATTGTACAAGTAGCTCGACTAACGACTAGCGAAGCGGTGATTAACTAATGCTGCATGTGAGAACAAGATCCGCAGAGGAGACAAAGCAAGTTGCAGAGGCCATTGAACCGGTCCTGCAGCCTGGTGACGTGATTCTGCTTTCTGGAGATCTTGGAGCTGGTAAGACAGTATTTACACAGGGGCTTGCCGCCGCTCTTGGGGTTAGTGAAAGGGTTACAAGCCCGACCTTCACTTTGGCGGCCAGCTATGAAGGAAGAATTAAACTTCATCACTTAGATGTCTATCGTCTCGAGAACCTAGGAGAAGTAGTTGATCTTGACCTCCCAGGGTTACTTGATGATGACGCAATTGTTTGTATTGAATGGGGTGAAGTAGTAATGCCAGAAATCCCCAGAGAATTTTTAAAACTGAATGTTCAACTCGGACATCCTGAAGATATCCCAGATGCGAGGGTTCTTGAATTTGAGTTCATAGGGCCGATGTGGATGCAACGCGAAGGCGCCATAGCATCACGATGCGCTGCTTGGATCGAGAAGGACTGATTGTGCTGGTTTTAGGAATCGAAACTGCTACACCACAGGTAGGGGTAGCTATCGGTGGCCATGAAGGTGTTTTGGCCTCATTTCACAGTGCAAGAGACCGGCGGCATGCTGAAACTCTCGCGCCAGCGATTGAATTTTTATGCAAGCAAGCTCGAGTTGAATTATCAGAAATTGGAGTTGTAGCTGTTGACATAGGGCCGGGTTTGTTCACTGGCTTGCGGGTGGGCTTGGCCACAGCAAAAGCAGTAGCTCATGCATGTCGAGTTCCAATGATCGGAATTTCCAGTCTTGATCTAGCGGCTTTTCCAGCTAGGTTTTCGGATCGACTCGTAGTTTCGACTGTTGATGCTCGACGAGGAGAAATATTTTACGCAACGTATCGCCGGACTGCTGGCGGGATTCAACGTATAGGTGATCCACATGTCGACCAGCCCACAGACGTTGCGGATCAACTCATGGCTCAGGGAGAAGAATGTCTCGTAGTAGGTGATGGGGCGCAACGATATTCAGAAATTTTTGAAGGTATCCGAGGGGTGGAAGTAGGACAAGAAGGGTTCCGGTTTCCTAATGCCGGATCACTTGTCGAACTTGCTCATCCGCGAGCCCTACGCGAAGAATTTGTAGTACCTGGAGAAATTGAACCTCTGTATTTGCGCGCTCCTGACGCAAGAATAAATTGGCAACAACGAGAACGATCATGATAAATCCAACCTCGTTGAATACAGAAATAGTTATTCAGCCGATGAATAAACGCCATGTGCGTGCTGTGCGCGCCATAGATAAACAGGTTTATCCAAAGCCATGGTCAGTGGGTATATACCACGACGAGCTTAAGCAGCCAGCTAATAGAATTTATTTGGTAGCTTCTCACGACGGTGTACTTGTTGGCTACGCAGGAGCGATGCTTGTGCACGATGAAGGACATATAACTTCGATTGCTGTGAACCCGAACGCAGAAGGGAATCAAATAGCCACGAGGCTTCTTTGGGGGATTCACCGTGGGTGTCAAAACAAAGAAGCTGCTGCAATGACTTTGGAAGTTCGCGTCTCAAACGAACGTGCGCAGGCTCTATATAGGCGGTTTGGGTATGTTCCAGCAGGTGTACGCGCCAAATATTATGGCGACAATAACGAGGATGCTCTGATCATGTGGTGTCATGACATTCAAAAAACTGAACACGCTGAGAGACTTGCTGGGTTAAAAAGCCAACTAACTGGTTTAACAACATGGAGTATCACATGAACACTTCAGAAGATATGACAATTCTTGGTATCGAAACTTCCTGTGACGAAACGGCTGCAGCAATTGTCGTTAACGGAAATGATGTACGAGCGAACGTTGTTAGCAGTCAAGTAGATCTGCATGCGCGTTATGGGGGCGTGGTGCCTGAGATAGCTGGGCGTGCGCACGAATCGTTGATAACGCCAGTAGTTGCTGAAGCGATGGTGAAGGCTGGAGTTGCCGATAATGAAGTAGATGTTGTGGCAGTAACACATGGACCTGGGCTGATCGGCAGTCTATTGGTGGGGGTCGCAGCCGCAAAGGCCATGGCTCTTGTGTGGGGCGTGCCATTTATTGGGATTAATCATCACGAGGCACACCTCTACGCTTCATTCTTAGATCAGCCAGATATTGAATTTCCGCTAGTCGTGATGCTCGTCAGCGGCGGCCATACAATGCTGATCGAATTTCGAAATCATGGGGAGTATCGACTCCTCGGTGCCACTCTTGACGACGCAGCCGGAGAGGCGTTTGACAAAGTAGCTCGCTACCTGGGGTTGGGGTACCCCGGCGGACCGGCGATAGATAAAATTAGTTCGCAAGGTGACTCGGAAGCCATTAAATTCACTCCGCCCATGTTCCATGACGGGTTAGATTTTTCTTTTTCTGGACTTAAAACCGCAGTTATTAATTATGTGAGAAAAAATTCTGACGCAGACACTGCAGATGTTGCGGCTTCGTTCCAAAAAGCGGTTGTTGATGTGCTTACTCATAAAGCACTGAAAGCGGCTAAAGAGGTTGGCGCTAAAGGAATTTGTCTTGCCGGAGGTGTCGCAGCAAATACGCTGTTGCGTCAACGAACCAGTGAAATCTGTAACGAAAATGGTTTCGTAGCGTGTCTTCCGAGTCGCGCAATGTGCACCGATAACGCTGCGATGGTTGCTGCTACGGCATGGTGGAAGATGCAAAACGGCGGCGGTTCACCCCTTGATTTAGGAGCTGACCCGAACCTGAGACTGCCATTTATTCAAAATTAGCCTCTTTTTGTAGTTTTTAGAGCCTAATTTATCAACCTTTTACGGGATCCTCGAATCTCAGGTTGTTCGCGCCATTCGCGCGCCATATCGTTAGCACTCGGCCATTGAGAGTGCTAACACCCTCAAGGCATACCCAAATCGTGAAGATATCTAAGGAGGAATAGCCGATGAACTTGCAGCCCCTCGAGGACCGCATCATTGTCCGAACCAGCGAAGCTGAAGAGACAACGGCAAGCGGACTCGTAATCCCAGACACAGCCAAAGAGAAGCCACAACAAGGTGAAGTACTTGCAGCTGGTCCAGGTAAAAGGTCCGAGAATACTGGAGAGCGTATTCCTGTCGACGTAAAAGTCGGAGACATAGTCATATACAGCAAATACGGCGGCACCGAGGTTTCCTCAGGTGGCGAGGATCTCCTCGTACTTAGCGCTCGTGACGTTCTAGCGATTGTTGGCTGAGGTAAATCATGGCAAAACTAATTAAATTCAGTGAAGAAGCCCGAAAAGGACTTGAAGCAGGCGTTAATAAACTTGCTGATGCCGTAAAGGTTACTCTTGGTCCAAAAGGCCGAAATGTTGTGTTGGAAAAGTCATTTGGCGCACCAACAATAACTAATGATGGCGTAAGTATCGCTCGCGAAATTGAGCTCGAAGACCCGTTTGAAAACATGGGAGCGCAGCTTGTCAAAGAGGTAGCAACTAAGACCAATGATGTAGCTGGTGATGGAACTACCACAGCGACAGTTCTTGCTCAAGCAATGGTTCGCGAAGGACTTCGAAATGTTGCTGCAGGCGCGAATCCAATGTCGCTTAAGCGCGGAATCGAAGCAGCGGTTGCTTCTGCAGTAGGTTCAATCGGCGAAATGTCTGAGGACGTTTCTTCTGACAAAGGAAAGATTGCTTCGGTCGCTGGAATATCTTCAGCTGATCCAGCGATCGGTGAGATTCTTGCAGAAGCGTTTGACCGAGTAGGCAAAGATGGAGTCATCTCAGTCGAAGAATCCAATACTTTTGGAGTGGATCTCGAATTCACCGAGGGTATGCAATTCGATAAGGGCTACCTATCACCTTATTTTGTGACTGACCCTGATCGCCAAGAATCAGTTCTTGATGACCCGTACATCCTGTTTGTCAATGGAAAAATTTCCCAAGTACAAGAACTTGTGCCGCTGCTTGAAAAAGTTATGCAGACCGGAAAGAACTTGCTTATCGTTGCAGAAGACATCGAAGGCGAAGCGCTTGCCACTCTTGTAGTAAACAAAATTCGTGGAACCTTCACATCTGTTGCTGTAAAAGCACCAGGTTTCGGGGAGCGTCGCAAGGCGATGTTGCAAGACATGGCTATTCTTACTGGAGCTCAGGTTATTTCAGAAGAAATTGGACTGAAACTCGAAAACACTACGCTCGACATGCTCGGCTCAGCTCGTAAAGTGATAATCACCAAAGATGAGACAACTCTTGTTGACGGCGCTGGTGAAAGTGACGAAGTAGAAGGTCGTGTAACTCAAATTAAGCGTGAGATTGATGACACTGATTCTGATTGGGATCGTGAAAAACTTCAAGAACGACTAGCGAAACTTGCTGGAGGCGTTGCTGTAATTCAAGTAGGCGCAGCTACCGAAGTAGAGCTTAAAGAGAAGAAGCATCGTATCGAAGACGCTGTTTCAGCTACCAGGGCTGCCATTGAAGAAGGCATCGTACCTGGCGGTGGAACAGCTCTGTTGCGTTCACGTGCAGCAATTCTTGCGCTAAGCTTGCAAGGTGATGAAGCTACAGGAGCCACGTTGGTGCATCGAGCACTTGATGCCCCAGCTCGTCAGATAGCACATAACGCAGGCCATGAAGGTGCTGTCGTTGTACAAAAAGTTGAAACAGCCGGCGGAAACAACGGATTCAACGCAGCAACTGGCGAGTATGAAGACCTGGTAGTTGCAGGCGTAATTGATCCAGCGAAGGTAACCCGAGCTGCTTTACAAAACGCTGCATCAATCGCGGCGCTTCTGCTTACAACTGAAACTCTTGTTACCGACAAACCAGCCGAAGGTGGTGACGCAGCAGCTGCTGCAGCCATGGCCGGTATGGGCGGCGGTATGGGTGGTATGGGCGGCATGGGCGGCATGATGTAGCCCAAGCTACAAATAAACGAAATTGATATATGAGGGCGAGCCGTAAGGCTCGCCCTCAGTATTTTTAGAACTAAAACTCGATACGGTAAATTCCTGATGAAATCCAGCGAAAATAAAATAATTCGACAAGGACTTCAAAAAATACCAAGGCCACAAGTCTGGTCGGAAGGGGCAAAGGCCCCATGGGCTGAGCTAGAAGAAGCGGACAAAAAATTTTCTCTTAGATTTCTCGAAAAACAGTTGCTCCACAGAGCAGTCAGGATCCAGGAAACTTCCGCCCCTCCCCCCAAACGGAACTCAGCAGTTCTCATAGCTCTATACGAAAAAAAAGATCAGGTAACAGTCATCCTGACTCGTAGGACGAAAGAAATGAGATCCCACAGCGGAGAAGTCAGTTTTCCTGGAGGCGGACAAGAACCAGACGAAGATTTGTGGCATACAGCTGTTCGCGAAGCTAATGAGGAAATCGACCTCAATGTTTCGCTTGTGAGGAGAATTGGTGAGTTAGATCACCTGACAACCATTTCATCTCAGTCGAGAATCGTTCCATATGTTGCTGTTCTGAGCGAACCGCCTGAATTGCGGCCTAACCCTGCTGAGGTGGCTGCGATTCTTGAAGTGCCTTTAAATGAACTGCTATTGCCAGGTGTTTATCGTGAAGAAAAATGGCGCTGGCCGACTCAAGACTCCGAGCGCAGAATATTTTTCTTTGAGATAGAAGGAGATACGATTTGGGGAGCGACTGCGAATCTTCTTAGGCAACTGCTTGTAATTGGGTTAGGAGATACCTCAGCAGG
>Ga0315316_10000039_pt1 | contig 58468 bp, 86 predicted proteins | sample M160m3416metaG_FD_203702 | JGI IMG/M metagenome (GOLD analysis project Ga0315316, IMG submission 203702) | Ammonia-oxidizing marine archaeal communities from Monterey Bay, California, United States - M1 60m 3416 | ecosystem: Environmental > Aquatic > Marine > Intertidal zone | place: USA... | reverse complement strand
GGATTAAGAGCATTTATAAAGTTTAATCCTAAATCTAAAGTATTAATATCTGTCTTATCACGCCTATCAGATAAGGCACTAATGCTTGTTACTTGACAACGTAAAGTTGATATAGATGAATTTCCAAGCGTTATTTGATTAGAAACTGTTTGGGCTGATAAAGTAGAACCAGTACCGATAAGAATATTATTTGCTCCTGTTGTAGGTCCATATGCATACTTTCCTATACATATATTATCAGTTCCAGTTGTTGTAGAATGTCCAGCTGCTTCTCCTAAAAATGTATTACTAGCACCAGTAGTAACGTTGTACCCAGACTGATCTCCAATTATTACGTTATTAATACCTGAGGTTAATTTCCATCCAGCATAACTACCCAAAGCTACACAAGGACCACCTGTTGTTATAGCTTTAAGTGCAAATTTACCAATAGCAGTTACGGAACTTGCAGTACTAGATCCAGAAACTCCTACTCCACTTTCGTATCCAATACAAATGTTACCACCTGTAAGAAACTTACCAGCTTGCTTACCTATGTATATATGTCCCCAATTGACGTTAGCTGTATAACCAGCCTGATTCCCTATGCTGATGTTATAATAATTATTTAAAGTGTTAAGATTCTCTCCTGCCTCTTCTCCGAGCGAAACGACATAAGAACCACCACTTCCAGCATTACTACTTACTAAGGAATAAGCATTAGTAACCGTAGTACCACCAGCAGCAACAGTACTCCAAGTTAAAACTCCTGAGCCATTAGTTGTTAATAGTTGATTAGCACTTCCGTCAGCTGCAGGAAGAGTCCATACCTTATTAGCACTTACAGTTGTTGGCGCTTCAAAACCTACATAATGTGAGCCATCACCATCTTTTAAACGGATGTCAGCAGGAAATGCAAAGTCACCACTATTCGCTATTTTGCTTGCAGTTACTACACCGTCAGGAATAGCAGCTTGATCAATTGAATCTCCCTGCATCATAATCCAACAGGAAATTCCAGCTGCTGGAGCAGTCGTAAAGGTTATTTGATTACCAGCTGTCGTAAAGTCTGTACCAGGTTTCTGCATCACCCCGCCAAGACTCACAAAGAGTTGGTATGGAGTTGCAGTAGAGGTAGCAACCGATGCAACAGTTAAATTGAAAGTTGTGGTACTTCCATTAAAACTACTAGAGATATCATCGAAGAGTCTATTTTCTCCTCGTGCCAACTGTCTTCCAATGTAAGCCATTTAGTTATACAACTACTAATAATTTGTTCTATTCTAAAGTGGCTAATCTATGAGTTCTTTAATGCTTGGACTTCTGCGGATAGTTCTTTAATGGCTTGGACCATTATTGGAATTAATTTACCTGGAGCAGCTTCTAGTTTTTCTGGATTTGTATCTAATACCAAATTAAGGTATTCAGCATTAAAGTCTTTTTGTGATTCCTGAAAGTCCTGAGCTATAAAACCTGCTTCATAACTACCATCTTTTAATATTCCTTCTCTTGAATTCCATTTGAATTTTACTGGATTAAGAGCATTTATAAAGTTTAATCCTAAATCTAAAGTATTAATATCTGTCTTATCACGCCTATCAGATAAGGCACTAATGCTTGTTACTTGACAACGTAAAGTTGATATAGATGAATTTCCAAACGTTATTTCATGATCAACTGTATTGCTTGACGGTGCAGATTCATAACCAATACAAATGTTATTTCTACCTGTTGTAAGCGTATTACCAGCTTGATAACCAATCAACGTATTGTCATAACCAGTAGTAACTGCGTATCCTGAGTTCATGCCTATTGATGTATTACCACCACCAGTAGTTGAACTATATAATGCACCTTTACCTAGACCAGTACCATTATAAGAAGTAGTAGATCCAGACGATCCTTGACCACAATTCTCACCTATGAAAGTGTTATTATAACCAGTGGTATATCTACCTGCTTGATATCCAAAAAAGCTGTTCCGACTAACAGTTGTTATAGCTTCCCCTGCTTTATAACCAAAGACAGTATTATTATCACCAGATGTTATTGCTGTTCCAGCGTCATAACCGATCAACGTATTATAATTTGCATCTGTTCCAGTAAAACTATCTCCTGCGTTTGTACCGCCAACAGTGTTAAACTGTGCATCTGAAGAAAGACCACCACCAGCAGCCCAAGTTAAAACTCCTGAACCATTAGTTGTTAATACTTGATTAGCACTTCCGTCAGCTGCAGGAAGAGTCCATACCTTATTAGCACTTACAGTTGTTGGCGCTTTAAAACCTACATAATGTGAAGAATCAGCATCTCCAAGACGTATATCTCCTTGATTTTTGGTTTGTAATAATTCAGCTTTAGTCTGTGTCATCTACTTTATTAAACTTAGCGCTTTATATATAATTTTACGCTCTAAAAATCTACTACCTAAAAGAACTCTCTCCTTTCTGTATACCAAGGATCTTCTATAGAACCTTCACCTGATTCATACTCAATATGTTCACCACTAGTAGGTATGCCTGTTCCACTCTCGACGTATGAAGAGCTTCCTTTAGAACGACCTTGCCATTGAGATGCTAAATCCCTAGCATTCCCCCAATTTGCCATTACTGCTGGAAAATCTGTGTCACCCATAATTAATAATAAGTACTACGAGAATAAGGACTTCTTCCTATTACAAGATAATTATGAGGACTAAAAGAAGAAGAAGAAGAAGGAGAAGAATTATCTACAGATAAAGCTAAAGGTATCGGTATTTCATCGGCAAAAGGTACACCTGAACCACCTCCAGACTTACCAAAAGCGTCACCCGCTGCTCTGAAAGACGAAGAAACACTAGAAGGATCGGATAAAGAAGAATGTTCTATAGAGCTTTGATCAAATGAAGGTAAACCACCTGTGAAATTACTAAAAGATGAAACATTATCAAAACTACCTAGTGAAGGAACACCATAACTAGGATTAGCACCTACACCTCTATAACTTGGATTGGAAGGCATAAGTTTGCCTTGCGTAGCATTCAATCGTGAGCTGAGAGAATTAGTAACTGGTGTTAAACCAAGCATGTCAGCGAAATTTCTATTTACATAGTTATTAACATTCGCGTCTGGTGCAAAAGATCTATTTACAGTTGGACTCGTATCACCAAGTGCTGCTTTTATCTTACCTATTGAAGCCATTCTTGTAGCATTTGTTCCTGACGATTTTTTATTCCCACCTCCCCACTTTCTCCAAGGTGCTATGTTTGTTCCTAAAGGTTCAAAAGCCCATCGATATTCTGCATTATCATCAGGAGTTGCAACCCGTGAATGCCAAAGAGAAAAATCCATAGCATCTAAAGCTGTTTCACCCCGCCTCGCAGCTTCTTCAATTTGCTTACTAAACATTCTTTTATATTTATTCTGCGTTGCTGCCCTAGCAGCATCTAAAGCCTCTTGTGATGAATAATTTACTTTATGAGCCCAAGTCATAATTAAGCTCCAAACAAACTCCCAATAAATCCAGCTGGTCTAAAACCACCTAATCCACTTACACCTTTTGACTCGCCTCCTTTACCAACTAAACCGCCGACGACACCTCCTAATCCTCCTCCGAAATCACCAAAAGGATTTCTATCTCCAACAATTCCTGTCAGCGGATTATGACCAGTAGTTAACCCTGCAACACCTCCTTCTTTAATAAAGTTTGTTGCTGCTGAATCAGTACCAACAACTCCTTTCCTTGGGTCCCAAGCTCCAATTCTTCCTACAACTCCTCCACCAAAATCATTATTAAACGCAGTACCAACAACTCCTTTCCTTGGGTCCCAAGCTCCAATTCTTCCTACAACTCCTCCACCAAAATCATTATTAAACGCAGTACCAACAACTCCTTTCGTTGGGTCCCAAGCTCCAGTTCTTCCTACAACTCCTCCACCAAAATCATTATTAAACGCAGTACCAACAACTCCTTTCGTTGGGTCCCAAGCTCCAGTTCTTCCTACAACTCCTCCACCAAAATCATTATTAAACGCAGCTCCAAGTAAACCATCCTTTACAGCATCTAAAAAACTGCCAGAATCACCAAATGCAAATCTCATGATTAAGCTCCAATACGGGATAAAAAGTCATCAACCTGATCAGTAATACCAGGTTCTTGTGAAATGGCATTCATAGGATTAGTCTTTTCAGCAGCTCGCATATTTGCTTCTGCATAAGGAGCACTAACTGCTTGACCTTGATTTGAATAACCACCTGGTAAACCTTCTTGACGACGAGGATCACCCAAATCCGCCATATCTAAGCCTGCTGGGTCGAATCCTGCGCCGTACATTAATCTTTACCTAGTTTTATTAATTATAAAGCTATAACTACCTTTATTTTTATCAGAGTTTTTATAATAATAACACTGGATAATTGCCTATTATTTTGATTAACTTTCCTAATGGGACAACTATTAAAACTTTAACCAGAAATGGACACCAAATGCATCGTGTCTGTTGCCTTAATGACGCCATGTGTCGTTATACCCACTCCTTTGACGAAGCTCAAACATACGCAGAATTATTTGAACAGTCACGCACCTAACCTCAACCTTCGAAAATCTCAATAAACATTAAAAACAAAAAAATACCCTTAAAAACGGTAGGGAGAAGCTACTTTTTTTATGCGATTTTCTCTTAATAGCTTTCATTGCAATGGTTTTGGTATAAACACCCAAAAACTTAAAAAATATAGGCTTTTATCTTAAGTACGTAAGCGTTAGGGATAGGTACATGAGTGAAGATAAGATAACTTACAGTCACGTACCTAACCCTCTCCTCCTTAGAAGTAAATAAATAAGGGAAAAAAAATTAGATTTTGGGTGTTCAATGATTGCCATTGCGCCAGAAGAGGTTTAATGTGTAGAACACCTTGCACCCTAACTGTTTTTCCTAAAATGGATGCTTTTTTAGCTACCTCTCTTACACCAAATGACAAAATTACCTTTGTAAAAGCCTTTCAAATAGCTTTACAGCTACGTGGAAAAGACAAATGCTGGTGTTTGAAGCGGCGTGATCAATGTAATCACACAATATTTCAAGGTTTTACCACTAGTAAAAAGGTTCGACTCTCTTACAGGGGTCGAGATGCACGTCCTTTGCTTTTAGCTATGGCTGGGCAAGATCCTGATCCTTTAAAACCAATTATTGTTCGTCGGTCTATTTGTGAGTCTCAATATTGTCTAAATCCATCTCATTATTACTGGGGAACAAGGGCAGATGTAGCAAAAGAAAACAATGAAAGAAATAAAACAGGCATTAATAACACTTTAATAAGTAAACTGCGACAGGAAAGTGAGTCAGGCATAAGTAGTTTAAAATTATCAAAGACTTACAGACTTCCTTATCAAACTGTCAGAAGAATTTGTAATTATGAGACTTATATTCCTGAAGACGTCAATGAAAATCCTGATAAACAACTTCTTTGGAAGAATATTGCAGCTTTATATAAAAAGTTGACTACAGAGTATTCTACAGAAGCGGATGAATTTAATTTGAATTATCACATGAAAAATAATTATGAATGTCCTTGGCATGCGAAAGGATCTACAACACATAAAGGTAATTTTGGCCTTATGGGAGAGTGCTTAGATTGTATGAAAGAAATAAAAAATGATCGATGCACTATTGATGTGCGTAATTTTGATTTTCGTTGGCATTGGCAAATTAAACGTTTTTGGGACCAAGTTGATATTGGTGAAGATAATGAATGTTGGGCTTGGAATGGTTCAACAAAGAAAAATGGAAGTGAGTCAGTTGCATATTTTCCTTCTCCATTCCATAGTGGTAAAACTCAATCAGCATCGCGAGTTGCTTTTTGGTTGAGTCGCGGTTATACAGGTAAATACAGGATCTTTACAAAAAAATCTTGTAAACCTTTTTGTTGTAACCCTTTGCACCTTACAATCAAAGAACTCGAAAACGAGTCATCCCCTACAAAACTACAGTGCGTTAAACTTACTCATGACAACATCTTCAAACACTACAAAGAGAGAAAAAATAACTCTGAAAAAGAGTCAAGTAGTTCAGAGTAATTATCATTTAAAAGAAAAAAATTATGCACCAATGATAGTACTTGATGGGAATACCACAATCGGAGCATGGTGTGATACAAAGGAAGAAGCTGCAGCTAGATTAAATCACTTAGAAATTGCTCTTGATTATCACAATTATGCTACAAAAGAAGAAGAAGGTGTATATCCTGAACGGAGTAGAATAATGGAAGAATTATATAATAAATCAGGAAGAACTAATAGTCTCTTCACTGGCTTAGCAAAGGAGTATGTCACGGTATCTAACAACAATTCCTAGTAATACAGGTTTTTACAATCTAGGAACAGTGGAATCTTATCCAACTGGAGGAGCAGGTCCTACTGCATATGGACCTACTTCTTATTTTGGTTCTGATCCTTTACCAGCAAATACTGGAGATAGTATCTATGATCCGATAGATCTTGGAGACTTTACATCAATTTTTAGAACAGTAGAAATAAAAAACTCTCATGGTGGTTTATCACGTAAACAGACTACTTTTTATCAAATAGAATTAACAAAACCAAGGTCAGTACAATTTACACAGAACTTTAGCCAGTTTTCTTATGAGCAAAATACAAATAAAAATACATTAGTAGCTTTTTATCAAATATTTGAAAGAACTAGAAGAGAAGAATTACCAATAAATGACTCAGGTTATGTAGCAAAAGAAGCTGCAATTGATTATTTAGATGATGAAAGTGAAACACTTGAGAATGATTATCCTGTAACAACTCTAGACCCTGGTAAATATTTATTTTTAATTACAAATGATATTAGATATTTAGAAACTACTTATTCAATTAGTATAAATGTTACTGACGTTGACTGGGGATTAATAAATAAAACAATTACAGAGAAAACAAATTTTGAAAAAGTTAATGAAGGTGTTTCATCAAGTATTGATTTTGGTACGTTAGCTCCTTAAAAATAATTTACATAGTTATCTAAAGATTGTTGAGCATTCTTATTAGCTTTTCTTGCATCAAAAAAACCTGAAACAAGACCTTCAATATCAATACTTCCTATTGCCTTAGCACTGGCATCTCTTAATGCTTGTCCCCAAATAGTTGGAGAACCTTTAGAAGGATCTTGACTTGCTAAATAATTAATTGAGGCTAATTGTGATGCTTCTGGATCTTGAGTGTAAATAGTTGGATCTGTAGTTAATAAAGGAGAATAATCTGGTGTAGTTCCATATTGTTTTTGAACAGCATCTTGTGCTTCTTGCCTCCGTCTACCTAATGAAGATATTTGCTCGTTATAAGCCTCATTCATTAAATCCAGATTATTTTTTGTTGAAACTGCATCACGCATTGAATTTTGCTGTTGTCTACCAAACTCATCACTTCTTTTTATATTGGCAATTACAGAATCTTCAGATTGACCTCCTTCCATTGCTTTACTCCAATAATCATTACCTCCTACATCCGCATCTCGACCTAATAAATTTCTATAAGCTTCGCCAATAAATTTGTCTCTATATTCAGGTTGTTTTCTAAAATTTGCTACAACATCATCTCTACTTTGACCACTAGCTAAAGCTCCTTTCCAGTGGGCTAAACCAGCATCATCAGCTTCTCTACCTAATAAAGATTGATATGCGCCTTTAACCCATGAATCATCATCTAACGCACCACTCATATTGACTGGGTTATTCCGATGCCAACCTAGATAATCTCCACCAGACCTTTTTAAAAAGGGATCAGTCTTAATACCCCCAGACACAGGAGTACGTGTACCCCATGTTCCTTCATTTTTAGCAGTACCTTCAATAATTTTTTTAGTCTCATATATACCTTTATCTGCTGCTGAGTTTTCCCAGTAATTTCTTGCTCTTGTATCTAGATTACCTCCAGGACCTCCAATATTGTTTTCTGCATAAAAATTACCTAACCAATCACTAGATGTAGTAGTTCCAGATGGTAAAGAAGTACCATAATTTTGAGGAAGAGAACCCTTACCTAAAGTTGCTGCTAAAAATTTAGTATCTATTGAACCAAGTTTTTGTTCGGCAGGAGAAGAAGGACGACCTTTTCTTAAATAATCTAATTGACCAGCTATCTGTTCTTTGTATCTCCTTGCAGCATCGAGAGCATGTGGAGAATCATAAACGACAGTAGCACCTATTCTAGAATTATCTTCAGTAGCCATTTACTCACTTTTGTTTTATTTCTATACTGATTCTATCTGTGACAAACCCGTGTAAATGCTGGACTCCAACATAACCAAAAGGAATAAAAATCAAAATCAACAACAATTCGGCATAAGTGATGGGTCTCTTCATAGCAAACAATATCCTTTCCTTACGGAGTTTAGCGAACTTATAGAGGATATGTCCACGAAAGATTTAAAAGATACTTTACTTACTGATAGTCAAAAAATGTTAGCTGAGTCTTTATGGATGTCTAATAAGACTAAAAAAGAATTATATTTAAATTTTAAACCTAAAATAAGTAAACTTCGAGAATTTTTTATTCAGACTCTAATGACTGACCACAAGAGACAATGGGACGAATACAAAAAATCAGCTAAGATCAAAGAAGACAGCATCCTTGAATGACAATAATTAACACTGAGGATTGGTTGCATGTCCTAGAAAACACAGATTACGAACCAGCTGAAAATACCCCTAAAGTCTATCAAAGTTACCGTTTTACGGAATTAAATATTGAGAAAGTAACAATAGATAATTATAAAAAATTTTTAATGCCTTCGTTAATAGAACAAGTAGAAATGTTTATACCTCCCTCTGGAAGCTTTAAAACTTCTGATCTCCGTAGATATTTAGATTTAATTCGAGGATATGAAACTAGTACTACAGATCTAATGCTGGGATTATCTTTAGCTGACCAAATACGTTTAACATTCAGCGATATGAGAACTAGTACGATTTGTGATAGATATCCTGAAATTAATTTATCTGAAAAAAGACGTTATAGATGTGTAGCAGAATACTTAATAAGACAAGAAGAATTGACAAAACTCAGAGATGAAAATGGAAAACTCATTAAAAAAATAGGTAATATGCAGAAGGCTGTTGTCCTATATAAACCCTTACCTAAATTATTAGAAACTTTAAAAAAATCTGGTTTAGGGAAACATATAAAATCTGTACCAAAAATTAAACCTGTCAAATCAGAGGAAGCGAGTTACACTAAAGTATCAGGAGAATCTAATGACAAGCAGGCGTAACAAATTACTCTTAAAAATGTTGGGAACAACAACAGGAGAGACAGAAGAAAAACTATTAAAGCTATCAATTGAACGAATAGTGGCTGATCAAGCAGAATATTATAAGAAATTTTATAAAAATGAAGGACCTGGTGCAATGATTTTTATGCCTCAAAAAAAAGATAAAGAAAGTATGTTTTATTTAACCGTAGATTTATTAATAAAAGCAGTAAACGATGCAAATAACAAAGAATTACACGGAGTGGAGCACTTACGAAAAGCAATATCGATAGCAGAATCTCTTGATCCAGAAAAAGAAGCATTATTTATACTTCAAGATAAAGATGATATACAACTTTTTCATTTTAAAACTAATGAAGAGCAAACAGGACTTCTTCAAATGTGACAAAGAAACCGTTATCGTGGAAACAATATAAATTTATTCTTGGAAGAATCCTTCATATTGAGGATGATTGGCTTACTCCAGCAGATTACATACCTTACATAAGTGCATTGCTAGGGGATATTGATCTCGATCCTTGTTCAACACACAATGCTAATGCACAATTTTTAAGAGCAAAAAAAGTATATACATTAAAAGAAGATGGTTTAAATATGCAAGACCCATGGACAGGTAAAACATATTTATTTCCTCCTACATATGGAAGATGTTCTTTTAGTAAACAAAGAGGTACATGGAGATGGAGTAAAAGAGCTGGTGGCGCAGCAAAAGCACCTTCTATTATTTGGTTTCAACGTCTTTTAAGAGAATGGAAACTAAGAAATATACCTGAAGCCTTATTTTTTACTACATATCCCGAAATGATGAGAATATTACCAGAAATGTGGGATTATCCAGTTTGTATTCCTTATCAAAGGGCAAACACCATACATGGGAAAGACTTATTTACATTAAAAGCACCTATGTTTTGGGGATATTTTATATACTTACCCAAATTAGAGTTTGGATTTCAACAAACTGATAAATTTGTAGAAATCTTTTCACACATTGGTAAAGTAATTAACTAGAGGTTAAACTAAAAGTTCATGGATACAGACAATACCAATTCTGCAATGACTGAAACACAACTACAAATAGCTTGTGTATGTGATGACATAAAAGAGCTATTACTTTATAAAAATCAACAATATGGTGACTCTGCAATGAATCCTTCGAGGATTTTTAGTAAATCTAGCGCTGTAGAACAGTTACTTGTAAGAATTGATGACAAACTAAACCGAATAAAAAAAGGAGCTGGTTTAATAGCAACAGATGAAGATGTAATACAAGATTTGATTGGATATTTAGTATTGCTTAAAATAGGTTTAAACAAAGAAGGAGACAAATCATGAATTACAAAGACATTGTAGAAGGCTACACTGATGATTTAAAACTTATGGACGCAATTGATATGCTTAGTCGAGACCCTTTCGCCGCTGGGGAGATCCTAGACCACGTGGCGTCTCAGACCAATAACGAAAAAATCGTCGTAACACCTCACCAGAAGAATCCCACTGAAGTAACTTTTTCTCAAGATATTCAATGGCTTTCACTTGATTGGGAGCCCCAGTATAAGTCTCAGGGAGATTCAATAAACATTTCTTTAAATGACAGTGATGAGGAACAAACGTTGGAATTGTCTTGTCAGGGGACAGATATGTATCTAATTCCATACGACGTTGAGCTACCAGCAGATCTCCACCTGAAAACCACAACCGATTGATATAAGGACTCCATTCTCTAATTAATTCAGTTTTACTAGCAAAATTATTAATTAAATTTAAAAGACGACAGGTTTTCAAAGAGCTAATACCAATACTGAAAGCAAAACTTAGTAAAGCAGCCTTTCTATTTGTATTTAAAGGGGCAAAGATGTACTTAGAAACAAGATCAGAAAATTCCTTTAAATCTTCTATTAATTGCTGATCAATTTCTTCTTCAGTAGCTACATCATTGGCTCCTAGCCACCTTTTGCCTAATTTCTTACTTCCATACCCAATACGCCAAATATCTTCTCCATAATCCTTATACGTGGCATACCTACCCATACCAATATGAGTACGAGCAGGATAATAACTTTTTATTAATTCTATTCCTTTCCAAGTAAGAAAAGGATGCTGTTTCCAAGTTTGTTTTACTTTTTCCTTCTTATGGGACGTCAACGCTTCCGTTGTAACTGACTTCAGAATAACCATCTAAAGTAAGCAACACAACGTAATTCTTTGCAGCATTAGTAACAGCTGTACCAACAGCGCCTTTGCCTTTACCGTCTTTAGCTATATTTGTAAAAACTTTATATCCAGTGGCAGCACTGCTTCCTCCATAGGCATCTTCTTGAAATACTTCCATAGTATTAACACCACTGGTTTTATCAAGTTTTACAATAATGTTCCCAGTCCCACCTGGGTTAACACGAAAAGCTCTAATAGCCTCTCCTGGATTTCCTGATGACGTAGCACCAAGATAAGTAACTTCAGAGCCTGTATCGACACTAAATGTGTCTATAGTGCCTTCAATAGTGCGAGTAGCCATAGTATTTAAGAAACCTGTCCCACAGTGGAGATGTTGAATTTAATGTCGGCATCAATGCCGTGATCTTTTAGAACACCAAAGAACATTTGGCGGTCTAACGCTCTTTGATGGAGCATTTCGATAAAAGCTTCTTCTAAATCATCACGATCTAACTGCTGAATCGCTAATGCAGTGGCATGAATTTGAAATTCAACGTCCATTGGAAGCTCGATTGCGTCCATAAATAGCTAAAACCTTACAATTATATTACCAGCGATAAATTGAAGATCAAGTAAAACTCAATTAATCTATCTTTTCCTAACTACTTTTGTATTATGTAAATGCGAGTCTTGTTTCAAGTGAAACATACTAAAACAATAGGTTGTAATAAAAAAAATAATAAAAGAAAATGAAATTAAAGTCATATGTAGGAGTCTTATTTAAATTCGTATAACACCAGCATCTACTTTACCTTTAATATCATTACGTACAGTTCCTTTTAAGGCACTATCACCTGGCGCTGGTACGTCTTGCTCAATTCGATCACCTATCCAACGTTCAGGATTTTTTACATATTCGTCTAAAAAAGATTTTGATTGTGGGTCAACTTGGTACCCATCCGATGTAGAAGTCATTTGCTATGTAAGGGTGTGCCTTATCTGCTAATAATAGTTTAATAGAGCTTGGTTCTTGCTCCATCCAATTCTTTATTTTAACAAATCTTTTTTTGCAATAAAAAGCAAAACTAGGTGTATACCATTCTTCTAAAAAAGTAGAACCTTTTTGTCTATTACAAGAAGAACAACAACAGCACATATTGGATTTAACGTTATGTCCCCCTTTAAATTTAGGAACTATGTGATCAATCGTTGCACTTAAATCATCTAATTTATTATCACAGTAAGCACATTTCCATTCCCAAGCTGCAAAAATATGATTTCTAAATTCTTTTCGAGCATTTTTTGACGATAAAACAACTAAATTAGCTAGAAGATCTTGCTCACAATGATACACATTTACTCTGCATCCTTGTCAAAACTGTAATCTGCATAAACTTGTATATTTTTTAATTTATAGTCTCAATAACCTCTTCTTCCGCTGGATCATAGTCAGCGTCTTCTAAAAGTTTAAGCAAATAATAATGAACTTTATTTGTTACCCAACGTAAATCTTCATCATTGATGTCACAAATAATGGCATCAAGAGATAACTCACGAGAAGGTGCTTTTACATGTTCGGCTAGTAATTCTAAAGCTTTATATCGATTTCTATTTAATTCACCTAACATTTTCTTAAGAGACTAAATCTTCAGACTTAATGTCTGTATCTTCAGATTCTTGTTTTTGAATTGCGGCAAATTCAAGAGCTCCAAGAATTTTTAAGTACTGTTCTTTAAGTCTACCTAACTGAGTTTCAGTTTGTCTTATATTAGTCTCTATTTCGGTTCTTTGATCTTTTAATTGATCTTCTAAAGATTTAGTTTCGTCAGCCATGATCTAGTTTGTTTAAATAACTCCACTTAGGAGAATAACCTTACCTAATCTTTAAATACATATTTACGAAAATTTAACCAACACCAACCATCTACACCTCCTCCTACAGAAAGGCGTTTATTCAACAACTCTTGATTGTAAAAAACATTTCTACCAGCATCAGCACCCCTGTCTTTGTATCGACCTAGTGTTAAATCTAATTCACCAAAAGGGTCTTGAACTAACCAATTAGTGTCATCGTATCCAGTAATAACAACACTGTGAGCCATACCTCCTACTTGGCGAATACTACGTCCTGCAATAATTCCTATGACTGGTAAACCTTGTTTAATATTATCTTTTATGTCTTCAGAAGCAGTTACATGATTAAACGTTGCTGAAAAACCAAAAGTATTCATTGCTTTTATGTGATTTCGACGAGAATTTAATCTTCCGTACTTATTAACGATATTGATATAGTCATTAATACAATTAATAGCAGGGGCATCAAAGTATTTTAAACACATGGCAACAGCACAACATTGACTAATCCCCCATCCGTTACTTTCTTCTTCTGGCCTATGCATATATGGAAAATCTCTTAAATGTAAAAGATCATTAGTTTTTGTATATGGATAAATACGTACTTCTGTTTTCAAACCTTCCCAATGTTTATCTACTACCCACCATTTTCCTAAACCAAAGCCAAGTTCTAAATAAGTATGGCCTTCAGTTCTTTCAATAACACGACAACGTCGAATTAAACGTTTTGAACAAATTTTTGCTGTTTCATCAGAGGAAAGTTCACCAATAGGTACAGGACGCTTTTTTAAATATGTGTGACATTTAGATGTTATAGATGCCCAACCCCATTTAAATTCAGGTGGTTTATGGCAAAACAGCTCTAACTCTGCTGAACGCCTCCTAGAAAGCCCTTGAAATACCTTACTACCTTCTTTGTTCCATTTATGCAATTCTTCTGCAGCAACCTCAGAAGGGTTTTCTAGCTCATTTATACGTTTTAGTAATTTTGAATTAGAAAGAAGTTCAATTCCCATATTTGACGCAAATGAGAATAAAGCATCAAATTGATTTTGATTTATAGGAGCCGTTACTAATTCTGAAACTTCTTTTTCTAAACTACTGACTATTTCGGATGATAAATATGCACCCTCAAAAAGACGGATAAACTCTAAACCCGCTTCAGAAAGATGAAATATAGGCATTAACAGCCTTCTATCGCTTTGGCTATATCTCCACCAAGATTAGCCCCTGTTTTTTGCCCAAACATTGTCGCCCATCCACTAGCAACCCATCCGATTATAGGAATATTTGAAAGTGCAGGCGCTGCTTGAGCACCTACAGAAGCTCCTATAACACCTCCTGTAGAGCCACCAGCTCCTTCTGCCTTAATACACGCTATTTCTTTAGCTGTAAGCTTAGAAGCGTTGTCACCACCCTCTAAATGAACTTTCCCATTCATCGTATATTCTTCATACAAATCAACAGTTGTAACACCTTTGTTAAATAATCCACTAGCAGGTTTAACAACATTCTCTGTTTTTATCATTACTTTTGGATCATTGGCGTTATATCTAATCTTGTAACCATCTTTGGTAGCTTCCATCTCATACGATGTATAACTACCTACTGGAAAATCAACAACAGGTAAGCTGCCCTTGCTTATTAAAGAGCCCATCAAGCCAATATTTGAGACTCCAAGAAAGGCACCTAATCCGAGAGCTGTCCAATTCATGTTGCTCTTCCTATACATTCAAATTTAAGACTTGATAGAGGTCTTGTTATCTACTGTAGTAATTTTAATAGGCGCTTGCTCAATACGCAATGTCTGAGTCGGACCTACTTGTGACATCTTTTCAATTAAACGTTCAAAATCTGCTCTACTAATATCACCTAAACCACCTCCTTTTTTGTTATCCATTTTCATCGTTCCATCACCTTTTTTAGATGCTGTTTGAAGGCCAAAACTAGCGAGAGCCCCGGTAAAAACTGAGGCTACAAAAGTTATATCTTTAGGTGCTTGTTCGCCAAATGCAGGCAAAGTAATGTAATTTAAAGAAATGATAAATCCGCTCCAAACAACAACTCCCAGACGCACAAATGTAGACAAAATTACTAACTGTTCTTCTTTATCATCAATACCTTCTTTTATTTTTGTAAAAACGTTCTTTTTTGAATCATCTTTTGCAGATGGTGTCTTAGGAGACTTTGTCACATCTTCAGTCATCATATAGTAGCAATACCTACTAAGTTTACCCTTTAGTAAACTTAGAAAATAACACACTAATTACTTAGTCAAATGTGGAAATTATTGCCGATAATAATATTGTTTAGTGCTTCAAGTGCTCGTGCAGATTTAACACATCGACTCAGTACTTCAACACAGCTCACAGTTAATGGTGCAGCAACAGCTGCAGAACGTATCGGAAGTACTTATACCGTTTCTGGTACCAACATAAAGGTAGGTACAGGAAACAGTGATGTCTTCGGTGGTTTAACTCATGGATCAGCTACTGCTGCTGCAACCATGAAATCTGGAACTTATGAAGTCAATACCGCCGGGTCGGCGTTCTCATTTTCGGAAAGTTTTCTTCAAGGAGACGGAATTGCAGCAATAGGGAGTGGTGTGGACGTGACCAGTGGAGTTGTTGCCGACATGCCTTCCTATGGTAATACAACTACTCAATCTGGAGGTGTAGCAGGGACTTTAGCAGGAACAATTACTTCTGCAGGTGTAATGACACTGACAGCTGGAGGAGCTGGCACCACCGCAACTGGACAATTCGTCTCAGAAGTCGTAGTTGATTAATTATGAAATGGCTTTTAGGGTTGTTTTTATTCCTACCAACAGGTGCAAATGCAGTCCCTGTGGTCCCTAATTTCCAATCCGGGTCTATGACCAGCCATACTGAGACGACTACAAAAGTCACAGAGGTTATAAATTCAATAGACTATCAAACTGGATGGGAATATACAGTCACAGGAACGAATATAAAAGCTGATGGTGCTACGCTATTACCGCCATCAACTTCGGTAAGTAATACCATGGATGGTGTGACAACAACATGGAGTTCGTTAGATGCAAATAATGTACCGAACTTTTCTGTAAAAAATCCTGACCAATCATGGCAATTCACCACAACCCTATCTCAACCAGGGATGGTCAATCAAACCATAATAAATCGTACGACAGAAATGACGAGCATGACAGACACAGTCTCAACTTTCAGTCAATAAGGTACCTATTAATACTATTAATTGGAGCTAATAATTTTTTATATACCTCAAAAGCAGAAACAGTAGGTGGGGTATCAGCTACTGCTAATCCTATAGCCAATAGTTCCGGGTCAGTGACTAACCAGGCCATCCAAGTTTTACAAGGTCCATATATAACTAATACTTATGGTGGAGGCGTGTCATGCCAAGGACCTACGCTTAATTTTACGCCGTTTTTGACTGGTCTACATTCTTTTAAGACACCATATGAAGAATATTATAACGACCCGGTATACGATACATCTACTGATGTTGATGGTAATTTAGCAAATCCTGGAGATGTTCTTTACTATATGCCTACAAGAACAGGACAAAAACAAAATAGCAACATTAGTTTAGGTTTATCTGCTACTTTATCCGTACCACTTGATAGACGTTTACAAAGAGGATGTCTTAAAGCAGCGGCAACACAAACAAATTTAAATGAACAGTTATTAGCTAATAAACGTTTAGATTTTGAAATGGCAAGACTAAAACATTGTGGAGAGCAGACAAAATTAGGTGTAACTTTTCATCCCAAGTCACCTTACGCTTCTATTTGTGCAGATATTGTTGTGCAGAATGTAAATGTTATTCAACAACATAAACATACTATTTCTTCAGAGCAGTCCGTAAAGTCCGTATTGCCCGATTCCGATCCCTCTGAGCAAGAATCCGTTCCATTCGAGACTCCACTTTCGGAGGCTTCCCTCTCAACTTCTGAATCTTCTTCATTAAAGTCTTTATCGTCGGTTTTATCACCTTCAGAAGAATATCCGCTAGGGGTTTGGCAAGTAGGGCAGATGAAGTCGCAACAACCGCAATAGATGCAGTAGTTGTTACGGCTCCTGTGCTAGGTAACGCTGCCACAACTTGATTAATAATAGGTACTTCTTCATAAAGAGTTACACATCTATTGTTTTGAATCTCATAGCCACTAATTTCTCTTTTTCCTCCCTCAATTAAAGTTCCTATTACAGGAGCTTCTCTAGGTGGGCAGATAATATTTGCAGAATTAATATCATAATCCTCTGTATTAGGAGAATTAAGTGAATCCTCATTACTATCTTTTTCTTTTTTTTCTTCTTTTTTTGGAGTTTCAGTATTAGGTATAACAGGTACTTTAGCTTTTTTTGTAGGGACTATTTGTTCAGGCTCAAAATCAATCGAATTAAAACTTGGCATCGAGCCATCACATAAAACTACATTACCTTTTGGATCATCATCAACTAAATTTTTTGATTCTTTATTTGCCCTGTTATATTCAACACAACCAGGTAAATCAATAATTGGAGTACCTAAAAGAAGACTGACGGGAGGAGATTGAGGAGTTGAATAAGTTAAGGGAAAATAAAACTCAGGTATACGAGCTACCTGAGGGTTTCTAATATGTATATTAGTCCCGATGGTTATATCAGGAATTTTCTCCATTAGAAAGGAGGTATAGCTAATCCTGTAGAGCTAGGCAAGGATGAAGTTGGTAAATTCTTTAATACTGCTCCAGCTGCTGCTTCTCCTGCTTGTTTCATAAGCTTTTCCTTAGCACTTTCTATGAGTGCATCCTTATTTGCATATACGTAAATACCAGTACCAGCAATGGAAGCAGATATAACGAAAGCCGTAATAGAAAGTACATTAATTATCTTTTGCATTTTAATACCTGTAGATTCTGTTTAATTGTATGAGTACTTAACTTTATTCCTAATCTATCTTAATTTTATTAACTATTTTTATCTAATTTAAGCTATACGCGCTTTACCTGCAGTAACCGCTGCATCTATTGCAGTAAAATCTTCTGATGTCCATATTGAAGTTGTTCCATCTTCTTTTTTATAGGCTTTAATAAGCTCTAAGTGATCAGTATTTCTTTTAATACGATCCTTCCACTCTTGCTCGGTTTCATTAGATTCTTTAGCTGTGTCAGAATTTATCAAAGTAACACTATCACCTGCTGCTTTGAAAATTTGTGCAACTTCATCTGCAGTTCTTTCAGCCATCTGATTAAAATTATTTGATACTTATATTGTAAACCATTTTATGCTACTTTAGCTTCTAAAGCTGTTACTTTTGCTGATAATTCTTTAATAGCGTTAACGAGAACTGGTACTAACCTCTCATACTTAAGACCATAAGCTGTGTCATCTTCATTTAGATTGACTATGAGCATGTCGTCTTTCTTACTAGCAAAGCCATCAGCTTGTTCTATTGCTAGTACATCTTGTGCTAAGAAACCAATATGTTGTCGTGCTCTTTTCTTTGAACCGTCTGGAGTACCTTCGGTTTTAACAGTACCATCTTCGTTATATTCGCTATACCAAGTTCTCTTATCCCATCTATAGGTTATTGGTTTTAACTGTTCAATCCACTTTAAACCGTGGGTAAAGTCAGTAACGTCTGTTTTATCTCGTTTATCAGATGAGGATATAGTTGTATCAGCACAATACAAGTTAGTAATACTGTTATCACCGAGACATACTATGTCACTACCAGTTGAAATATAACCAGCAGGGTTTGCACTATATCCGGCGTTGAAACCTAATAATAAGTTGTTATGACCTGTAGTCACACCTGTTCCTGAATTTTGTCCTACAAACGTATTACCTTTACCGTTATCTCCTCCTCCAGTAGCACTGATATAATATCCTGATTGATAACCAATAGCTACATTATAACTAGGTCCATCTGCAGATTGGTACATCGTATTAAAACCAAAAGCAATATTATAAGAGCCAGTAGTACACTTACCACTCATATACCCCATAGAAAGATTGTAAGATCCAGTTGTAACGTTGGAACCTGCACTAGATCCTAAACTAACATTGTATGTTCCAGTAGTTATATATTCTCCAGCTGTATGACCAATTGAAGTATTATTATTAGCAGTTGTTCCAGTTTTTAAAGCATCATGACCAATTGCAGTATTATTATAAGCAGTTGTTAAAGCTTTTCCAGATGAGTGTCCAGAACATGTATTGCAATCTCCAGTTGTTATTGCTGTTCCAGCGTCATATCCAAACAAAGTGTTCTCAGTTGCAGATGTGCCACTAAAACTATCTCCTGCATTTGTACCTCCAACCGTGTTTTCCTGAGCATCTGAATTGACACTACCAGCAGCAGCTTCCCAACCAGCGTCACCATTTGCATCAACTGTTAAAACATAATTATCAGTAGCCGTTGAATCTTTGATTGAAAAGTTAAGTCCAGGAACTCTAAACTTGGTTGTAGACGTATTTCCAAGCGTTATTTCATTACTAACTGTAACTGAACTTGGAGCAGAATATTCACCGAGAAGAATATTATTTGTTCCTGTAGTAAGCGTATTCCCAGCAGCATGACCAATGCATATATTCCAATTACCAGTAGTCAAGCTTTGACCTGTAAGTCTACCTATTCCAATATTGCCTTGACCTGTCGTAGGTCCATAGGAATTTCCACCGACACAGATATTATATTGTCCAGTAGTTATACTTTGTCCAGCTAAAGTACCTAGTGCTGTATTTTCATTTCCAGTTTGTACCGTGTTAAGTGTGCCATGTCCTAACCCAACATTGGAAAGAGCTGTAGTTAAATTAAGTGCACTACCCTCACCAATTGTAGTATTGTATGAGCCTGTTGTTATAGCCATACCAGCGCCTTTACCTACTACCGTATTAAAATCACCAGATGTTATTGCTGTTCCAGCGTTATAACCGAACAAGGTGTTAGAAAGTGCAGATGTACCACTAAAGCTATTTCCAGCGTTGGTACCACCAACAGTGTTGTACTGAGCATCTGAAGAAACACCAGCAGCAGCAGCAGCCCAATAACCTTCGCCACTTCCGTCTGCTGTTAATACTTGACCAGTAGTAGGTGTCCCACCGTTATCTTTTAATACAAAGTTAATTCCAGGAATACGGAATTTGGTTATAGATGTATTACCTAAAGTTATTTCATTAGATATAGTTGAAGCTGAAGCTGAAGCTGCATGACCAATTACAGTATTATTAGAACCAGATGTTATATCATTTGATCCTTGATTTCCAGCTTGATATCCTATACAAGTATTATAAGTTCCAGTACTAACATCAGTACCTGCTTGATATCCAAAAAAGCTGTTCTGACTAGCAGTTGAACCCATTGCTCCTGCATAATTACCAACAATTACGTTCTGGGTGCCAGTTGTAGAGCTATATCCAGCGTTTTTTCCTACGAGAACATTATTAGATACGTTCGTTAGGTTATAACCAGCATCTTGTCCAATAGCAACGTTATCTTCACCACTAGTAAAACTCCTTAATGCACTACTTCCTATACCAACATTAAAGTTCCCTGTATTGGAATTATTAAGCATAGAATAATTTCCAATTGCTATGTTACTACCACCAGTTGTAATGTTATATCCAGCGGTATATCCTATAGCAACATTCATGTCACCTGTAGTTATAGCTTTACCAGATTCTCTTCCTAAACTAATGTTATAATTGCCTCCACTAGCTAAAGCATTACCTGATTGATATCCAAGAGAGATGTTATATGTACCACCATCACTATTTCCAGCGGAGGAGGTGTATAAATTTTGATTACTAGTAGAAGTCGTACCACCACCAGCAGCAGCCCACGATCCATCGCCCCTCAAGAAAGTTGACGATGAGGCACTCCCGCTACCAAGACGAGCTGTTCCTACTGTTCCAGAAGTTAATTTACTTGCATTTAAATTACTATTACTATTTAAAATTGAATAAAAAGTTGAACCATCAGTACTAAATTGAAGATCATCTTTAAGTCTTATTTCTGAAGAATCTGCATCATTTTTCCACTGCATATATCCACTAGCATTCCATCGAAGATAACCCTTTTGAGTACTACCCTCTTTAAAATCTATTGTTGGGTTATTAGCTCCTATAAGGTTTAGTTTTACAGTATCACTACCACCAATATCAAGCTTGCCACTTGAAAAAGTAAGGTCTGCCTCAGCTTCTAAAGTATTGCTGGATGCTGAACCAGTAATAACTCGATTGTTTGAGTTGTTATTGATTGTTGTTCCGCTAACTGTCTGCCAACTGTTGTCACCTCTTAAAAATTTAGAAGAAGTTGCACCTGAACCAAGTCTTGCTACAGGTATTGTTCCAGTGTTAGTTGCATCGGCTAAATCTAAATGAGTTATAGAAGCACCATTACCACTAAAAGTAGTAGCAGTACAGGTACCAGTTATCGTTAAACCATTACCATCAAAATTTGAAGTTAAAACACCGTTAGAACTAAAACCTACAGAACCAGAGCCAACTCGATAAAATCCTGTATCTAGATCATTAGTAAAAGTAAGACTTGGAGAACCAACAGTACCATTTGGAAAATCTGCACCTGCAGATACATAATCAGCACCTGCATTAATTACTCCAAAAAAAGCATGGCCATTAGCTGGCGCAGAGCTAAATACTATATTTGAACCTTGTAATTTAAAACCAGCGCTGCCAGTAGGATCAGGTTCCTGTATAACACCATTAACAGATATCATTACCTGTTGTGTGTTAATAGGAAAAGGAACAGGAGTTGAACCGCCTACCTGTAAAGCAAATGAAGTATTACTGCCATTAAAACTTGAACTGATATCATCAATTATTTTATAACTAGGATAGGCAACCTGAAGATCATTCCCAATATACATCTTTAGTGTTTAATAACTTATTATCTTCTATTGTATTCTGCCCTTATACAGACTTAATCAGTATTAGGTCCTTTTGTAGACGGCTGTGTAGGCCATCTAACAGCATCGTAACCCTCAACTCGATATGTTTGAGGTACATCTCTTAATGATTGTCTATAGGCGGCCCAAGCTGATTGATCTACAGTGCAACCTGGAATCATTGTCCAATCAGTAGTTCTTAATAAGAAATCTCTTTTTTTACGAATAATTGCCCAACTAGTTTCTTCTAAATTTAATATAGTTTTATCAAATTGTTTATCAATCTCTTCTTTTATGGCTGTAAATTGAGCCTGGAGAGAAGCAATATCACCGACAAGTGTTAATCCCATAATTTTAAGTTTGATCTAAGTAGCTAACAGTGATGTCTGCAGCACTTCCTGTATTACATCTAGCTCTTAAAACATCGCTAGACTCTAGAATAATTTTACTCCCACTTATAAATTCTAAAGAAGATCCTGCTGGTACTGGTACATCTTTTAAAAGATACACAGCATCACCACTATTAGGGACTATATAAAGATCTATATTTACACTCGACGATGTCTTATTAGCGACCAGAGTACTAAGAAGAATAAGCGTAGAAGAGCCTCCAGTAGTAAGAATATTTGTATTAGTCGAACTAATAGCATCTGTAACGAGACTGGATTTTGTAGCTTGTTTGAAGGTATTTGCCATATCAACTTAGAGCGACAATGAGAGCGAGGTTGTCTGGGTATAATCCTGTTACAGATAAGTCTCCACTAATGGATACATTTCCTGAAAAAGTAACAACACCCGATGAGTCTATTGTAAGCCTAGCACTACCTCCAGTAGATAGTCCTACCTGATCAGGACCACCAGAAAATAATCCAGTGTTGGTATCACCCACAAAGCTTAAAGTAGGGCTTCCTGCTGATCCTGCTAGTAATGAGGCATTACTTCCATCACTTCTTAATAAAGAAAAACCACCTGGAGTTGATCCATCATGTATGACACATGTATTAAGAGAAGTATTAACTGTAACTTCGCCTACAGCACCAATAAAACTACCAGTTTCACCTGTAGTGCCTCTTCGGAATTGTACTTGGGTTGACATAAGACTATCCTAATGCAACTGCTATTGCGGTGGCAAAACTTTCAGTAGAGATTGTCCCTGAATCGTTAGGTGCCGTTAACGTTCGAGTGGTGCTACCCGATATACCCGAACATTCAAAAGCTAATTGCTTTGTATTGTCAGAATTATCTCTAATCCTAAAACCATTATCATTAGTAACTATGGCGTTACAAGTAAATGAAGTTAACCCTGAAATTGTTGAAGCTGTTCCTCCTAAAGCAACAGATGTACTACCTATTGTAACCGTGCTGTTTGCTAATTGAGCATTAGGAATAGAACTGGTGCCAAATGCACCTGTAGATGAGTTATATGTAAGTCCTGAGCCACCTGCAACACTTAACGAACTTAATAAAGCGACAGTTCCACCAGCATTAGGGAAATTAATTGCTCTATCAGCAGTTGCATTCAAAACATTAATAGTGGTTTCATAACCATCTGCTGTTGAACCTTCAAAAACTAAACCAGAAGTTCCTATAGATACTGCGTTAGCAGCACCATCAGTTCCTGCATAGAGAGTCGTAGCTGTTAATGAAGTTAAACCAGCAATTGTTGATGCGGTGGCTCCTAACGTTATAGATGTACTACCGATAGTTAAAGAATTAACTGTTGGGGTAATAGTAGAAGCTGTCGTTAAAAGAGTACCTGTCTCATTTGGTAATGTAAGAGTACGATCAGCAGTTGCATCCGCTGCTGTCAAAATTGTTTCATAACCATTAGCAGTTGATCCTTCAAAAACTATATTTCCATTAGCTATTGATATTGAGTTTGCAGCATCAGCTACTCCTGAATAAAGAGTAGTAGCTGTTAATGAAGTCAGTCCAGCAAGTGTTGATGCTGTAGCACCTAAATTAATAGATGTACTACCAACAGTTACGGAACTATTAGCTAATTGACTATTAGGTATAGCGTTTGTACCTATTTCTCCAGAACTAATCGTTAAACCAGATCCACTAGCGACAGAAATGGCACTTGTAACATCTGAAGTAGATGGTCCATTGTATGTAATAACACCTGTACTGTTGTTATAAGCTAAACTACCTAAGCCACCTGAATCTGTAACAGAAACAGCGCCTCTAGCTCGTGCATTTGTGTAATAAAGATTAGTACCCTCAGGTATATCACTTGATGAATTACCACCAAGATCTAATTTATCTGAAGAAGTATTTAACTCCTGAAACAGACCACTAACTATTACTAGAGATTTTCTTGTTGCCATGTCTTAATTTTAACCAACCTTAACTGGGGGTTCTAAACTTACGTGCAAAGAAGCACCTGATATTGACTCACCAACTCTTGTCATATATTGTCCTGATCCAGAAGGTGGAGTAGTTGTTATACCTCCATAACCCGTACTAAGAAAATAAAGTTCTCCAGCATCCAATCCTGAAGTCGCTAAAGTACCAAAAACTAAACATCTAACTGTTTCACCTACCGATTTACTAGTTTGTGCGAAACCAACAACTCTTGCTTCATCCGCAGTGCCAGCTGCTCTGGCTAAACCTAACTTTCCATCACTACTCCTTGCATATAAGGGCTGTCCTTGAGTAACATTCTCAAAGGCAAGAGATTCAAAGCCAGCAACAGAATAAACAGTTCTACCAGCTAATGTATCCTTTAAATCAATAAGAGCTTCTGTAAATCCAAGAGAATTAGGCTCATATGGTTGATAATTACTTGTTCCAGACATTATGCTAACTTCACTGGAGGTTCAACATAAATACTAAAAGAAGTAGACGTAGCTCCTTCTCCAACTCTTGTAACAGCTTGTCCAGAACCAGTGGGTGCAGTTGTTGTGATAGCTCCAGCAGTTGTAGGACTTAAAAAATACAAATCTCCAGGATCAATTCCAGAGATTGTTTTCATTCCAGCTACTAAAACTTTAACGTCACTCCCAGAAGAAGCCGCAGCATCTGCAAAACCTACAACATGTGCATTTTCAAGAGATCCATTTGCAGCACTAGCTTTTCCAACTTTCCCATCACTAGATCTCATGTAAACAGCATCACCATCTGCTACAGATTCAAAGGCTGTAACGTCAAAACCGACACGAGTCGGTGAAAAAACAGGAAATCCATCTTTTACATCAATAATTGCGTCTACTAACCCTCGATAATTAGGTTCATAGGGTTGACGAGTCATTGTAAAGTTATTAGCAGTCATTAAATCAATTAAGACCGTAATAGCACCCTCTACATTTGGTTCATATCCTGTTGCCATACTTATCTCTTAACTATTTAATATTTTAAAATGTAAAAACCCTTTAGAATAAAGAAAAAGGTAGTAAAAGTGGAAGTAGAACTGATCGCTGCTGTTATTTCTGGAAGTATTGGTGTTTTTGCTGGCTTAACACAAGCTTTAGGGAAATTTAATAAGAAATTAGATAGAAGATTTTATAACATAGAGAGTAATCTTGATAAACTAAAAAATGAAGTAATTCATGACTACGTTTTGAAAGAAGATTTTCTACGAGAGATGCAAGCTGTCCATACAAAACTGGATAGAATACTTGATCATTTATTAGCTAAAAGTTAAGGTCCAATATTTACCCAAGCACTAGCAGTTAAGTCGTAAATAACTAATTTGTTTGTACTTTTATTGTAATGGAGTTGTCCATCAACTGGATTTGCTGGCACACCTGCTGAAATCGAAGCTACTGCTTTTATCATTTGCCAATTAGCACCGTCATAAACCTTTAAAATATGCGTACTATTAGTGTCTAACCAAGATTCACCTTTACTATTCCCAGTAAAACCTGCAGCCACGGCATTAGGAGTAGTGGTACCTACAGATATAGGTCCAACTTTTACTAAGCCTGTAGCAGGAGAAGCTGTATTATCAGCGAAAAAGAGTCCGGGCTGACCTGCATTGTTATTAATAGCCAACTCAGCAGTGCCAAGACGGGTAGGGAAGGGACGGTCATGTAATACACTGGAACGCCTAGATAAAATTTGTACAGCCATACTTAGATATTAATATAAAGATCAGCATCTACAACAGTATCTTGATCTGTTAAAGGTGAATATGTTGAAGAATCAATAATACTTACAGTAGCTGTATCTTCCGTTAGCTGTCCACTTACATATTCCCCTCCATCAATTAACCCTGATTCAAAATCAGTTATATACTCATCTAGAGGCTTGTTAATAATACCTAGTTTTACGTCCTGTAATAAATTAGGTACTTTATTAAATAACTTATTAACCAAGGTAATCATTCTATTTGTTAAATTAGCTGCTTTACCTGATCTACTTAACTTCCCATCAGCATCTCGCTTCACACTATCTGTAAGTGTCATTGCAAGAAAAGATGGATCGAAATCCGCAATTGATTGAGGTAATCCACGATTACCTATAATTTCTTTTTGACCACTCCAACGAGTATTTTGTTTAACAAGTAATAAAGTCTCTACTGCATCCTGTAATTTTTCTTTTTCTTTCTCAAATTTACGTTCAAAACGTTCTAAACCCTCTCCAATTGGTTTATCACTTGGTTCATTTAACCAAGCACCTACGTAGTCATGTTTTTTTAAGTTACTAATCGTGCAATAGCCACTTGTTAAGTTGCTAAAAGGATAAACAACAACAAAACTATCTAAAGTAGGTACAGACGTAATCGTATATTCACCAGATACAGCATTTCCACTAATAAAAGTTATTTCAATTTTAGTATTTACTTCTAAATTATGCCCAACAGCATCAATAGTAATATTTGGACCATTTTGAAGATAAGACCCTGTTAAATTAATAGGATCGTTACCTTCGTCATGCTTCAAAGCAAACATGGCGGCATAAATATGCTTGCACCACCGTAATTGGTAATACATTAAATTAGCTGTATCATTTCCACTTGTATCTTCATATTCAGGTAGCTGATAAAAATTATTAATAGTAACAAAACCTAAATCTCTAAATGTACCTGGAATATCTCTTTCATCGCTATAAGTTCCATCAGGTTGTAAAACTTGACCTGGTTTAATTGAACGTACCGAGGTTGTTGGAAAACGTTCTCTTGTTAATTCACTATATAAATCGTAACTATCACGACGTGAAAAATCTTGACAAGAGCATTGCCAACGTAATTCTGTCGTTAAATACCTCCCAACGGCAAAACCACGATGAGCAGGTACAACTGTTTTTGTAATACTATTTGTAGTAGTAGCTCCATAACTATCTTTTCTTTGAAAAACTATCTCATTATTTGAAGCATCTATACTCGTAACTGTATACCCAACATAATCATCATAACGACGACCACGTAATAATCTACTTAAAATTAAATTTCCATTAGTATTACCGCTACCTATAGTAGTTACAGTAAATTCTGTTGTATTTAAAACAGTAATTGTATATCTTCCAGATAAAACATTACCAGTACTTATATCAAGATATACTTTATTCCCTGTAGATAAACCATGAGCAGAACTACATGTAACTGTAACAGTAGAACCGACTCTGGCATAAGTAGAGCTGATACCAGGATCTTTTTCAACTATCCTATCTGCTAAACGTTCCCCTGCAAAGAGAGTAACGTCTGTAGGGATATAGCGAATGCGAACTCTAATAGCAGTCCAACGCGAATCCCCAAAAGTAGTCGATAAATAATAATTAAGATTTCCGCTGACATTTGCTGCTGAAGTTGTAACTGTAAATGTATTTTGTGTTGTACTAACAATAGTTAAAGTGGCATCAACCCCTCCTCCAGATTGAATATCTAAATAGACATTCTCTCCTGGATATAGACCATGATCTTGCTTTGTAATTACCAACGTAGTACCTGTTTGATTATAAGTTCCACTAGCCACATTTCCTAAGTATCTAACCGCCAAGATCGGTAATCCGTGCTCATAAAAACTAAAAGCATCAGTATCTCTCATACCTACTAGTTGCTCACCTAATTCTTGATTTACAGAAGGAAAAGTATAGATACGAGCAGGTATAAATACACCTGGATACTGTTGAAAAGTAAAATAAACTCGATAATCTCCTCTTTTACTTCTTTCAGAAGCAGTTGAACCTAAAAAACTTTGAGTTGCAGTATATAATTCATAACCTCTTCTCCAACGAGACCATAAAGAATCAGTATTATAAAAAGCAACTTCACTATTTTTATAATTTTTTGTTTTCCTAGCTATACCAAAAGGCTGACTATCTTTTTCCCAATTTGCAGGTTTATTAAATTGATCCTCATCTTCAAATTTCCTTGAAAATTTAGTATTAAAACCTAATTTAGATGGATTACTAAATCCTTTCGCGCCAAAAGGCATTATCTTTAATAATAACCACCTTGAAGATTACAATAGAAACCAGTTGTTAATGCCGTAGACCCATTAGCTGCTACGTATAAAGCCTGACCTCTTTTTAACATAAGACCACGTTGTTTTGGAGCTACCTCATTATTTGCAGTAACAAAATTAGAACCTGCTTGAACTACTGGATGATTAATAAAAGGTAGATCTTCATTTAAAGTTAAACTATAATTTTGTTTAGAAGCTACAGAATCAATACTCGCAGTAAATAATGGGAAGAATTGGTTTGTATTTGTAACAGTTCCAGTACTTACTAAATAAAAACAAAATAAAGTGGGTTGATAAACAGTAACGTTACCAGTAATAGCACCTTGAGAAGGTATTGTTACATCAAAAGTTGTAGCAGTTGTCTTAATAACAGTAAAAGTATTATCAACAGGTACAGCTCCTCCGCTATAAGTTGTAAAATCTAATTTAACTTCCTGTCCTACCTTTATATGGTGACCAGCAGTAATAGTAACTGTACAAGTTGTTGTATTAGCAGAATAAGTACCTAAAGTTCCAGCACTAGGCGCCATAAATTCAACTTCATGTTTCCCGTATTGGAACCAGATCTCATCAATATATGCACCACTAATAGACGTATCTGTTAAAGAAGAGTCTGCATCAAAAACTTTTACCGCATTACCAACCGCTGTTGGCGTAAAACTTGTACCAAAACTCTGACCAGCTGCAACAGTTACGAGGGTAGATGTTGTCGCTGGACGATCTACCATTAATGGCTGTTTATTTGAACTACTGCTTGACACGTTTATTTACTAGTAGATTTAAAATCTATTATAACGGAAGAGTTTTTTACAGTTAAAAGTAACTCTGTACATGAGTCCAATCACGAGGAAAAGTTTCCCAATTTGACATAGTCTCAAATGTCTCCCAAACTCCTAAATCTTGTGGTCTTACAGCTTTATCTGAATAACCTATGCCATGGGGAGCAGCTTTGTAATTTGGAATAATAGAACCGATAGCAGCCATTCTCATGATCTTAAATCAACTCCTAATTTAGTTCCTGCATATCGTCTTGGCTCTCTCGAACTACTAAATTTTTCACCACCGCCATATTCTCTTTCATAGGGATTTCTTACTCTCCAACGGTGAGGTCTTATTCCTTCTCTATAACCTAACTTGGTAGTAGGACGTATAGACATTTTAAGAAGCCGCTACACTGAAGACTACAGTGGCATCAGTTCCTCCAGTTTCTGAAATAAATCTTGGCCTAATCCATCTAACAGGAGTATTTGCAACGTTGTAAGCATAATTCCCATTAGCAGTTATTGTCTTTTCTTCAATAATCTCTGCATAATTTATTCCATCAATACTTCCTTCTAAACTAACTTTTACATTAGTATTTATGGTGGCAACAGTAACCATAAGAGTATAGTCTTTTGTGTTAAAAGTATTGTTTACAGCTACTCGTAAAGCGGTACCAACACCAATAGCTGATAAAGCACTATCAGTTTGAAAAATAGTGTCTTGAAAATAAGTTATAGCCATGAAATTTTAGTTGACCTATTACTAAGAATAACAGGGAAAACACTATCGATAATTAGTTTCTAAAACAAGTCTGGTACCTACAGCTACATCAGCTGGACCAGGTAATGCTTGAATAAATTCAGCACCTTCTCTATTAAATCTATATCTAGCCTGCTCTGGATTTCTATAGTTTGGTACATATAAATGAAGAGCTAATCTATCTGTCTCATATAAATAAATTTGTGTCCAAGTTTTTAACGTATCTTTAAAATCCGAAGTTGAAATTGTACGATCAACATCTCCAGCAATACTTTCAATACGACCTTTAGGAGGTGAAAAATTGTTCACACTTCCTGTCATATCAGTTCGTTTTTCAGCTTCATCACAACGACTAACTTGTTCAACAATTTTGTCATACCAATAAGAATCTTGAATATTATCTAACGCTTCTTCAAGACGACCTTGGTCACCAGCAGGTACAGAAGTTAAGTTATAGCCTAAGTGCCACCTAACCTTAGACTTTAAAAAAGTATCAAGCTTCATTAACTAATAACAGGTAATCCTTTCCCTAGTTTACTTTATATAGGTTCTCCCCATCGTCCCCTCTCCAACCATCAGAACGAACGTTTTTAATCCACACGCACGAGATTTTCACCAAAAATTGTATCCCAGTCTACTCGTTTAATTGAACGTAGTTGTTCTAGCTTTTGAAAACGCTCTCCAGAACATGTCGTTTGTAAATCTTTTATATCTCTTGCAGTCTTTAAACCTACTCCAGGCAATGCATCTGCTATCTGGCGAGCACTCGCTGTATTAATATTTACACGAACATCAATTGGAAAACTTTCACGGGGTGTTGGCTTATCTGGACTAGCTCCTTCAGCTTTTAATTCTGCAGTAAGTCTTTCTTCTGTCCTAATCTTCTCATTAGTAGCATCTAATTGGGGGATTAAATCTGTCTCATCCGCATATATGACTTCATCTTGTGCATCTACGCACATCATAACTCCTTCGCCATGTTGAGATACAACTTCAACTAAACCACCTGTAGGTCTGTACTGATACAACATAACTTGATTGTTAACCTCTGATTAGCATACCAGTGTCTACCTTTGATTTCAACTTTACTTTGGATGGTTTGGATGAGAATTATTCATAAACATTCCAAAAATAGTTAAAGTAACACCAACAATTAACATCATTGTAATAAATTGCATAACAAGTTAAAAATCTTATTAAGTATAGACAAGAAAAAAGCGAGCCACAAGGACCCGCTTGATTCTCTTAAGAGTAAGAAATATTACTCGTCGTTTCCACCTACTTGTGATGCAAAGTCAATAAAGCCTTGAACATCATTCCAAGATACAGCAGCAGCAGGACGTAGATAGTTCACGCGACATACGATGTATGCTTCGCGACCAGCGTCAGAATCGTCTTGGCTAATATAAACACCATCACCAGTTGGTGTTGTGTTAGTAGTAGCGTTTACGTTGTAAACCTTGAAAGTAAGATCAGAAGTTGTCTGATACATCATTGCATCCGCAAAATCAGCTTGCGTATATGATGTACCGATCACTCTGAGGAAAGGTAGGTTTCCATCTGTTGTGTCAGATGTACCTTGAGCAATTCCAGAAGCACCAATAGAAAGACTTGCAGAAGCTGCTTTCAATCCATTAATAGGAGCTGCAGGAATACCATATGGATTACCACCATTGTCAGGTCCTAGAAGAAGAACCTCAGTGTTGGTACCAAGTAGATCAGCTGTTACAGGGGCTGCAGGAAAACCTGCTCTGTCCTGTGCAGCAGATGGTACATCTTGTGCAACGCAAATAGAAGCACCATAGACATATGCAGGACGCGCTGCGTCAGCTTGTACTACGAGGCTTGTACGGTCATTACGTACACGATCACCTACACGGCGATCTGGTGAAGGAACTGTTAAGTCAAAGCTCTTGTATGAAGCTTTAGCAGCTGCAAGGTTAGATACCTTTGCATAACCGATAAGTTCAAATGCTTCAACCCCAGGCCATCCAAATACACCTTCATCGTTGTATGAGGACAGACGGTTGATCTGGTTACCTGGCTGAAGAATAGCTCCAGCGGAAGATTTGTAAGTTGCCATTAGTTATACCTCCTTACTCAGCCACTGTGAAGGCTGTAGTGATGAAGTCCTTGTTCAAGTTCGCAAAACCAGCGTACAACTGCCAGATCAGAATAATAAATCTGCTGAAGTCGTCGTTGTTATTAATTAGAACTTGAGCGTTTGGACCACCAATACCTACACCGATAGCCTGAGGACCGAAGAACAATCCAGCAGGAGTAGTTTTGGAACCTGCGCCATTACCATCACCGATATCAGCAGTAATAGTTTTAGCAGGGAAGTTTGTAGACTCAAAGAATCTTACTCCCTCGAACACGAAACCGCTTGGCATGACTGGCTCTCCACCTACAAACTGGGCTTGGCCAAATTGACCACCAGCGTAGATAGCTTGGTTAGGTTGTCCAGCACCCATCAAAGGAGAACCTTGTCCAGGCATTCCAGGGTAACGAGCAACTTCACGGAAGCCTTGGTCTGCACGTAGATCCTTCATGAATGAAGGGTCAGCGATACATCTGTAGTATCCGTCTTCAAAGACAGGTACGTGACGCTTACGTAAACTCTTTACAACTTCTAAAAGGTCAGTTTTTACGTTGAACTTAAAGCGCTCAGAAGCATATTCTGTAGCTGTGTATGCAGTAAGAGTAGTTGAGTTTGTTTTTGCTTTTCCGTTTGGATAGTAGTATCCACCTTGTGAATCAGAAGATTGGCCTCTTGACTCACTCTTAAAGAGTTCATCAATGAAGACTCTATCTCTCCAACGACGGTAGTCATCTAACAGAGTTAAACTACCGATTGACTGGTGGAACATATTAAGGTTCCCAGTATCAAGCAGCAAACGCTGTGCTGTCATCAAGGTCTCTCTAGCAATCTTGAATGTGCTAGGAAGATTTGTGTTGTTTGGATCGGCTGGGCCTGTGTACTCACGAAGAGATACAAGAACCTTGTCCTTGACAATAGATCTGCTGTTAGCTGTACCTATGGTTTGATCCTGAGTACGCTCACGGCTAGTCTTTGTTCCAGGATTGCCGAAGAATCTGTAGCGGTCTAGCTGTACAGTCTGACCAGGCTGCTTAGTAAAATCATGTACTACTACTGGCTCGGAAGCCATTTCCACGATGTAAGCTGGATGGGGACGATACAATTCCGCTCCGAGAAGTTTCGGGAAATCGTTATCTATAAACATTAGACGTTTTGGTTATACAGCACGAAGCTGTTGATACCTGAGGAATGAATCCTCTAGAACTGGAAAATAAATTCCATTATAAGAATTATAACAAGACTTAATAAACTAGATTATATAAGTTTGATAACTACCTAGCCTAATCAGGTAATAAATAAAGTGTTTCACTAATTTTCATAGAAGCTACTTTCGCAGGTCTTACACATGACTTCTGAGGCAAAATACACAAAGGATCATCTTCTGGAGCTTTAGTATACTCAACTACAAGAACTCCCCATGCATCCTCCTTCCCCATAATGGGGCAAGCGGCATTAGGAAACTTTCTATCCAATCTGGTACAAGAACCAAGAACAAAATTGCCAATAACTCTTTCATCACCAGGCATCCAATATCCGCTTGGTAAAGGATCTCTAGAGTTTCGTGGTGAATTAAAAACAGGTACTATATTTCGTGCATCAGGCCAGTCATATAACCATACGGAACTAATATCTCTATTACTTCTAGTTAAATCATTTAATATCTCTTCTACTTCTAATTTCTTCTCTGGTTTCTCCTCAAAGATAACTTCAATAGAATCATCGGGTCCTTTTTCCTCTTCTTGGGAACCAGTGTATATTTGATATCCTGTAAACCCTATACCGGCTACTACTCCTACACCTATAATCTTCATTAAAAACTTACTCCAGTTTTGTTCTGGAGAAATAATATTTTTAATAGTATCTATAACAGCTTTCATAAAACTGAAGCTTATATTTAAACTCTGTTAAAGGCAGAATAACCTGTAGGTGGCATATATCCATCAGGTTTTCCTAATGCACCCATCTGAAGACCACTAGGTTGTAAAGCTGCTGCTTTCTGTCTCTTATATTCTTCTGCAGATGCAACTGCTCTTTGTGCAAGCTCTTGATTCATTGTTTTTAAAGAAAAAAAGGGGGTAGAACTAACTACCCCTTATTTAGTAAGTTTTAAATTATTCCATTACAAGGAGCTTCTGACGGAAGACCTCAGGATTTTGCTGGGCAGCACTTAGATACCTCCATGCATTTTGAGGATCTCTATCAGCAGCAGAACCGAAGTTATTCCAGAAATCACTTGGAGAAGCGGCAGCTTGAGGCTGTGGAGGAATAGGCATCTCAGGACGTTGAGGAGCTACTCTCTGAGCTGTTGGCGCTGCTTGTTGCCTTTGAGCAGGTGCTGCAGGAGTTACAGGATGAGGACCATTAGGACCAAAGAACTTTGTTGTATAGTCTGCTAAAACATTAGGATCAGTAAGAATTTTTGTATATTTCTTATGCTCAGCATTTAACTGTTTTAGTAAACCTACACCTTGCTTTAACTGACTATCAGTTTTAATAAGTGAATCTTCTACCTTACAAGCATAGTCATTAAGAATTGCTGGAGCGTCAGCACCGAAATGATCAATTACTTGAAGACTTGCGTCGCTTACTCCGCTTGCCGCTAGTTGCTCCGCTGTTATCCCCGTAGATGTTTGGGAAGAGGCGTTGGAGTAATCCTGGTTGCTCACGGTCCCAGGCATAGAGGTCGGCTGAACCGCGTTGCTGTATGGGGTTGTCTGTTGGGAAGCGTAGTTGACCTGGCCTGCTGCTGGAGTCTGAGTCGACTGTTGACCCTGGAACGGGAACTGGACTGGTGAACTCAGGAGCCCGACCACCTTGTTGAAGGCTTCCTTGTATGGACTCTCCTGCTGTTGGGGTGCCTGATATTCCTGGTAACTTGACGGTGTAGGGCTGTATTGTGGAGCCGCTATCCCCATCTGCGCTTGCGCTTGTGGAACTGGTGCCGCCATTGGCTGGGATGTTGCCACCCATTGGGGAGCTGTACCCACCACTGGTGCCTGAGCCACTGGTGCCTGAGCCGCTGGAGCCACGTAGCTGGTCGGCTGGGTCTGGGATACTTGGGGTGCCGATTGGGTCGGCGCTACGGTAGCGTCCTGCATAAGTTAATTCCTTCTGGAGTTGCTCTAGTGTTTTATATAAAAATGGAGTGAGATCTAATCTCGGATCTGCAGCCATCGGTAAATTCGGTTGCTGCGGATGTGGCGTTCTCATTTCTTGATTAGCTAAATCAATGAAAGCTGAGAAAGCTCTTTGTACCTCTCCTACAATTCTAAACGGATAACCAGATAGCATCGTTGCTATTTCGTCGTCAGTTTTAGAAGGAAATAGGTACTTCAGTGCTTCTATGCTATCAACGCCTAATTCTTGGAGGTTTCTTGTGAAGATAGATTGGTTTAATTTATCTTGAGGTGTGTCTTCATAAACAGGACCCATCCAACGCCATAGGATAGTCCTATCTCCATCGGGTGCCAGTCCTACAACACCATCTGGTATCTCTCCTGTTTCTAATGATAAATCAACTGCTTGCTGTAATTTAATCTCATATTTCATCTTTCCTTTTTCATACTTTTCAACTGCTTTTTCATCAGTTAAATCTTCAGGAACTATTGGATATTTAATATTAGAAACAAAAGCAAGTGACTTTCTAAATATTTGTTCTTCTTGAAAAAGTATTAATTCAAAAACCTTACAAATTCCATAAGTATACAGTTGTAAGCATTTCTTCTTTGCAGTAGCACTGACACGTCCATATGCCGATTTAATCTCCGTTGCGGTTACATTTGTAATACTTAGGTCATCTATGCCTCCTAAGGCCAACCGTAGCTCACTACGTAGTTGTTCTGCATACCTAGCCTGATCGGTACTAACTGCATTAGGTGTAATAAAACCAACACGATCTGCTGGCTCCAAATTAGCAATAACTCTTGGAACACGTAGACCTGAACCGGGTTTACCTATATAACCTGGCTGCGTTCTAGTTACTGGATCTTGCTTGAACGTCGAACTTGATAAATCAAAATTAGATTGAAAACCTGATTGACTTGAAATACTTGGTCTTTGTACTTCACTATCTGAACTACTTTCAACAATGTCTTGCTTAGGACGAGAAGATAATAAAGTTGGATTACCAAAGAACGATAAGTTTGCCCTTATGTTTTTAACCATCTCATCATGAGCAATTATTTGATTACCTAACCACTCAAATTCACCAGCTCCATCCGTTCCGAAAGCATCAGGATTGTTAAATACTTCAACACATGGAATAAACTCCATAGTGTTTTCTAATACTTTCTTGTTCTGAGATGCAAAACTAACGTTTTCTTGATCAAAAGTTATTTCTTGTTCACTATGAAACTCTTCAATCTCAGTTGCAGTAATACGTAAACGCATATAACGCTTATCTGTATTTAAACCAGCTCCTTTAAATCCCTTTTTAGAACGAACTTTGTACCCATAAATAATAATTACCTCTTCTAAGTCACCCTCTGGTGTGTAATAAGTCCTATATGAATCTTTATCAAACCAATAGATACGATAAGTTTTTCTTGTAGGTCTTATATAAAATAAACCTTTTCCATAAGCTAAAAATCTATCCCAAATTGAATCAAGCCGTGCATCTAATTTATTAAATTTAATAACCTGTTGAATAAAATCAAATCTTTGAGTACCTAAATTATCTTGTTGTGGAAAGAACTCAACTCCTTGCCTTATCCCAAACATCTTCATTTGAGATAAATGGGCGTTGATCAGCATCGTATCTGCTGTACCAGAACCATCACGTTCGATAACCGACTTAACGATAGAATCGATTGCGGATTTAGTATTGCTATCGCTCATGAGTGTTTAGTAGTTTGTTCTATTCTTCAATGTTGTAACCAGCATGGAGTCGCCTCAAAGTGATGACGTCATCCTCTATTTCAATTTCAAATCGTTCATTAGGCTGTAAAGCCATGTCATGACAGATTTCATCGTTAAGAGGGATTACTGCAGAACCATAAGCATCTTGCTCTAGTTCAATGTTGTAATAACTAGGTGACATTAGAAAGTGTTATAACTAGTTTAAATCGTCAATACTCTAACTCTAGTTTTCCTCTGGTCATTAATCCATTACAAAGCCAAACTAAAGCATCAACACAATCATCATGGGAGCTAACACCGAAATTGACAATCTCATCTGTTAATGCAGTGAACTTTCGATACTTATTAAAAGTAATCTTTCTTTGCTCAAATAAACCCATAATGCCCCTAAAGCGTGCAACTTTGTCTCCTCGAAATCCTTTAACAGGATGCCAAAGAACGTTATACAGTCCTTGATCACCTAAGCAGATACGTTTGAAGTCAGCTTCTAAAGATGCCTGATATGCAACAGCTTCAGACCAAACATGAATAGAACTACCTGTAGGAAAGTAATTATCTCCATCTTTATGAATAACTCCCCACTCATCTAACATTTCCATTAATGCTTCTAACTTTTCTAAATTCCCCATTATTCTCAATCTTTTACAATCAATCACATGAATCTTATTTCCTATCCTTCCACCCATTACAAAAGCAGTAAAATCATTCTGCTCTCTTATACCAGCTGATAGATCAACTCCAATACCCATAGCATCAAACTGAGTTGCTATAGCTCCTTTAACAACCAAGTCTGGAGAAAGGGATAACTCACTTGTCTGTATTATTTGATTTTGATACTGAAAACTAAAAGCAACTGGAGCTTGGCGTCGTCTATCTCGTAAATAATCTAAAGACCACATATCTGGCCAATACGAAATTTCTTCACCATCCTTATCAACAGTGATTGCAGACTGGACTATCTGAACCCAATCATTTGCTGGAGTAAAAGTACTGTTATGAATATCATCATGACGGAAACGAGTTCCTAAACAAATAGCTCTACCTCCTTCAAACATAGTAGGAACTATGACTGAGTTCCAGTTATCCTGCATAGCTTGGCGAATATCTCTGTTTTTAATATCATCAGCACTTTTGATAGCGTCATCAATAATACAAAGATGAGAACGTTTAGATGTCACAGCACCTTTTAAGCCTGCACAACAAACAGTAAACTCTTCTTCTCCAGTAGATTTAATTCCAGCAAACTTCCAATCAATACTCCAATACTCATTAGAATTAATACCTTTAGCAATTTTCACTCTGGGAAAAATTTCACGATATGTTTTACTTTCTTCAATAATTCTTTTTATGGCTGCACTTTTAGGTCTTGCTACATCAACAGTGTAAGAAATATATAAAACCTTTAATGGTTGCTTATTAAGAGCATGTATACCAACAGTCCAAGCTGTATATAAACCAAGGATTGTGGATTTAGCACTTCCTCTAGGTGCCAAGATATCAATATTGGGTCCACCAATACCTACTAAACATTCACTATCCTTTCCAGTACACAAATATTTATGCCATTCTTTATGGTGAGTGGCTGGTGGTTTATCTCCTACAACATCACAAAAGTATGCAAAATCTTCTCGTGCTCGCTCTACATCAATATTAGAAGTTTTTTTGACAACTTGTTGTTTAGCGGCTGCTCTCGCAGTTCGTCGATAAACACTATAAATACTTGTTCCTGCCATGCACGTAGCATAGCCTAAAAATCTTTAACTTTCTTCCTGTAATATTTTTGTCCAAACTCCCATTGACGCTTCTTGTAAGGGACCTTCAATTGGATCATCACGGAAAATAGTTAACATCTCACGTAATGCTCTGTCTGCACCAGCAAGAATCAAGCCTTGTTTATCCATTAATACTTTTTCATCGCCTATTTGTTTTATAGAGCCTCTCAATTCTTTTTGAAGCATTGCAATACGTGCTGTACCCATATCTTGTTTAACCATACCCATATCAATTGCTTGACGTAACTTTGAAATATCTTCTTGCATATGATCTATTTCTTGTTCTAATAGAATATTAAAATTACGTTTTTTAAATTTTTTCTTAGACCATTCATCACACTCAACAATTGTTCCTTTAAAACCAAGGAATCGTGAGTAGAGATAAATCTGTATGGGAGAAGCTGTTTGTTTGCAAAAAGCTAAAAAGGATTCTCGGTCTTTATCAGTTAGTCCGTTAATCCATTTGTTCATACTCGGTAAGCTCGTTGTGCTTGGCCATAATCTCTTGCTTCTTTATAGCGACGGAACATCTCTCTTTGCAAGTCTGTTGACCTGATTTGCTGACCTTCTGTTTCTCTTGTCGCTCTTTGCTCTTGACCTCCAACTCTTTGTCCTAAACGTTGCTCTAAACCAGTAGCTGCAATTCTTCCTCTATCTTCTTGACCTCTAACCCTTTCAGTAGCACGTGTTTCTTGTCCTCCCGTTTGCATTCCCATTCTTTGTTGAAAACCAGTTTCTGCAGTTCCCAGACGTTGTTGAAGACCTGTAGCTCCAATACGCCCAATGTCTACTTGACCTTTGACTCGTTCGGTAGCACGTGTTTGTTCTCCTCCTGTTCTCATTCCCATTCTTTGTTGGAAACCAGTTTCTGCAGTTCCAAGACGCTGTTGTAATCCAGTTGTTGAGATACCAGCACGTTGCTCTTGACCTCTAACTCTTTCTGTAGCACGTGTTTGTTCTCCTCCAGTTGTCATTCCCAATCTCTGTTGAAGTCCAGTTGTTGAGATACCAGCACGTTGCTCTTGACCTCTAACTCTTTCTGTAGCACGTGTTTGTTCTCCTCCAGTTGCCATTCCCAGTCTCTGTTGAAGTCCTGATTCAGCTGTTCCTAAACGTTGTTGTAATCCAGTTGTTGTAATACCTGCACGTTGCTCTTCACCTCTAACTCTTTCTGTTCCACGAGTTTCTTCTGCTGCTGTTCTCATTCCCATTCTTTGTTGGAAACCAGTTTCTGCAGTTCCAAGACGCTGTTGTAATCCAGTTGCGCCAATACGCCCAATGTCTACTTGACCTCTAACTCTCTCAGTAGCACGGGTTTCTTGTCCCCCTACTCTCATACCAAGACGTTGTTCTTCTCCACCGATTCTTTGTTCTAAAGCACGAGATGCTCTTTGCTCTTCTCCCCCTACTCTCATACCAAGACGTTGCTCTTCTCCACCTATTCTTTGTTCTAAAGATCGAGTTGCTCGTTGTTCTTCTCCTCCAGTTCTCATTCCCAATCTCTGTTGAAGTCCTGATTCAGCTGTTCCTAAACGTTGTTGTAACCCAGTTTCTGCAGTTCCAAGCCGTTGTTGTACTCCAGTTGTTGTAATACGTCCTCTATCTTCCTCACCTCTGACTCGCTCAGTAGCACGGGTTTGGGAGCCTGTCTCTGCAGTTCCAAGACGCTGTTGTAATCCAGTTGTTGTAATACCTGCACGTTGCTCTTCACCTCTAACTCTTTCTGTTCCACGAGTTTCTTCTGCTGCTGTTCTCATTCCCAGTCTCTGCTGGAATCCTGATTCAGCTGTTCCTAAACGTTGTTGGAAACCAGTTTCTGCAGTTCCGAGACGTTGCTCAAAACCAGTTGCTCCAATACGTCCTCTATCTTCCTCACCTCTAACTCGCTCAGTAGCACGGGTTTGTGCTCCTGTCTCTGCTAATTCAGCCCTTCTTTCTTGGCCTCCAACTCTTTGTCCTAAACGTTGTTGATAACCAGACTCAACCATACCAGCACGTTGCTCTTGACCAGTGACTCTGGATGATGCCCTCTGCTGAGCACCTGTTTCTGCTAAATCAGCTCTTCTTTCTTGTCCAGCGACTCTTTGTCCTAAACGTTGTTGATAACCAGTTTCTGCAGTTCCCATTCTTTGCTGTCTTCCAGTTTCTGCAGTTCCTAGCCGTTGTTGTAATCCAGATTCTGCCATTCCCATTCTTTGTTGTAACCCCTGCTCTCCCATTCCAAGCCGCTGTTGGAATCCTGTTTCAGCTGTTCCTAAACGTTGTTGTGTTCCAGTTGTCTCAATACCTGCACGTTGCTCTTCCCCTGCAACTCTTGCACCTAAACGCTGTTGTAAACCTGTCTCAGCTGTTCCTCTTCTTTGTTCTTCTCCTGCAACTCTTGCACTTAAACGTTGTTGCTCTCCCCCCATCATTTGCCCTAATCGACTTTGAGTTCCTTCTGACTGACCTCTTCTAATATCTTGATCAGTGTAGAACTCTCTTTGAATACGATCTAATTCAGCAGCAGTTTCTAAATTTAACTGTTGTTGAGTATTCTGTATATCCATTAATGCAATTTGAGATTGCAAAGAAGGATCGTTTACCTTTGTAAGATTTGAAGCACCTCCTCCTGTATCATCGTCGTCAGCTGTTAACTTAGCTACAGCATTATTTTGAGCACTACTTAAATAATCCTTGGCAAATTGAGTACCTACTTGCTTTACGTCGTTACTCATAATTACTAATATTTTTTCCTATTCTACTGAACGTGAATTGTTAACCAGCTATACAAAACGCTCAAGACCAGTTTTCATACCTTGCGCTATTTTTAGATATGCTTCAGCATCAGCAACTTTAGCAGCATTACGAGTATCAAAACCTGCGGTTAGTCTATTTTGTAGTTCACTAGGACTATTATATTCAATTTGCATTCTTCTCTTAAATATTTCATCATTTATCATTTTTGCATACTGAGGATAAGCATTCTTCCAACGTTCTAATTCATAGTCATTTAATTTATTTAATTGTTCAAAAAGATAAGCATCTCGTACCCTTTGACTTTCAATATGTTTACGAGTTTGCTCAGGACTTGCGACTGCATCTCCACTTATATCTGCTTTACGACGGCGTTCTGCTAACCTTTTCGCGTTATATTCATCTTTTGGTATTAAATTTTGCCTATCGTTATCAACCCTAAATACTTTATCCCCTACTTTTGTATTATCTACAAATGCATCTAATAATCCTAATGTCGCTCTTTTAAGAAAATTCATTTCCCTATCTTTATTACCTACATATATTTTCTTATCAAGTCCTTTACCACGAGTTACATATACTAAATCGTCTGGAAGAGGTTCCTCTTCTAACTCAGTATCCGTATATACCAAAGGATCTTTAAGATCTGTGTTTCTTCCATTTGCAGTAGGATTCGGATTATAGGCAGTGTCAAGTCCTTTTAAATCACCTAACCGATAGGCATCAACTAACTGTTTAAACTCATTTAGGGTGGTCATAGTCAGCTATAAGAATACTGGTTAACTAAAGCTTGCCCAGCTTGTTGAGCCCCTGTAAGACCCATTCCTAAACCAGCTTGCTGCGAAGCTTGTAACATTGCAGCATTTGTTGCAATATTTTGTCTAATACCTGCAGCAGCCATATTTCTTTCAAAGTCATCTTTCTTAGCTTGCTCACTAAACTTACGAACTGTAGGTAAGTAAGCATTTAATGCATCAGCCATCGTCTCTGCATTCTTAAGTGTTGTAAGTCTTTGAGCACCTGCAGGACCACCTGGTTGAAGAACATCCATAGCAGAACCACCAACAGGAGGAACTCCACCATACTGACCCATCCCTGGAGGTACAGCTGTTCCATATAAAGGCTCACCAGTTACAGCATGATATCCAAGAAGTCCGACGGTATTTTGACCTGCTCCACCTACGGCTCCTGCTGTTTGTCTACCTAAATTACCAATGCCTCCGCCAAGTAGTGCATTTCCTAATAAACCAGCAGTAACAGGTGCCGCAGCCCCAGCTAAACTTGGTATTACAGCCGCTGCCGCAGTTGTAGATGGACCCATAAATCTACCAGCAAGTCCAGTAGCTCCTGGTACTAATTTGCCTCCTATACCACCGAAAGTTGCTCCTCCTGCTCCACCTGCAATGCCACCTCCTAATGCATTTAATAGATTACCTTGCAGTAAGGAAGGTACACCACCCATAAAAGCGCCTGTAACGGCTGAACTTGCTACTGGGTTTGTAGCTATTTTTGTTAAAAAAGGTAATAACTTACCTGCCATAGGTATTGCTGCTTGAGCGACCATAATTCTCTACACTAAATTCTTATATATTGCTTATTTTAAATCGACTACTACTTAGAAGATTCAGCTAATAACTCTTCTCTCGCCATGCGGAGATAATTCTTTAAAACATTCCCATCCAACATCAATATTCCATCAACTTCTTTTACTGCTTCAGGTATTACTTTTTGTACCTGTTGAGCAGAGAAACCAGCACGTAATGGTTGCGTCGGATCTAACTCCTCTTTATATCTAAACTGGATTGGCTCCAGTTGTTTTAACTTCTTAAGAGCACTCACGGAGACCTTTCACAAAGAATGCCATTTGTGCTAACTCGTCGTTAACTTCTGTGCTTTCTAATGGTGCAATGTCTACTTTTAATCGTTCGTCACAGAAAATACCATCAAGGAAATCTTGAACAGGTTTAACAACACTGCCAATTCCCTTAGATATCTTGTTACCTACAGCACCAGTAACTTTACCAACATCTTTAAATGCTTCTGTAGCACCACCAGGGTAGAACTGCTCAACAGCTCCTAGTACTGGATTAATTGCATACAAAGCCTTATATTTAAGTTCATCTCCTGCCATTCTCATACCCGCTCCAATATAATCTTTAAGACCAGGACTCTTCTGACTCATTTGAGGATACATAGCACCTAGAGTGTTCGCTGCCTGTATTGCAGCTGCTCCTGACCCTACTGACCCATATCCATATCCTGATCCTGATCCTAATCCTCCGTATATTCCTACTGACGGAGAAACTTGTTGGTACCAAGATTCACGAGATTTATCAGTAGGTAAACCAGCAGCAGCTTTTTGTGCATCAAAAAATTGACTTTTTTCATCACTAGTAAAGTCTTTTAAAAAATCTACTCCGTTTTTAAAAAGATCTGGATAACTATCACCTACACCCTCTAAAACATCAGGATTAGCAATCATTGTATTCCAATCAATACCTGAATATTTATCTGGACTGTATGTAAAAAAATCAGCAGGAACCGTTGATGAAGGTGCCGGATAATTACGAGCAAGATCACTAACCCATTTATTTCCGCTAAATGCGTCCGCTAGACCTGAAGATTGTGAATAACTACTTGCAAGACTGTTAGCAGCGTCACTTCCTCCCAACTTAAATGCATCTTGCCAATTCATATCAAATACGCTTTTTATTAATTATAAATTCTATGCACGTAGGCCAGTTCCAAAGATAGAACGACCAACAGTTGCTAAGTCTTGATCAATTCCTGGAATACTTCCAGAAACTCCTCCTCCGTAGTTTTGAATACCTGGGGTTTGTGCTTGTAGACGTGCTTGTTGTAATGCCATCTGATGTTCAAACTTCATCTGAGCAGTTTGTTGCTGATAGTAAGCAGATGCTTGTGCAGCATCAACATTCACATTACCAGTACTACCTAAATAAGGATTACCTTGAATAGCTAAAGCATAATCAGAACGTGGCTTTGAACCGCCAAATAATTGACTAAGCCCATAACCAGCACCTACAGCAGTTGCAGCTGGAACAGCTAAACCAGCAACAGTGGCAGTGGTTTCTGGAGAACTATATAGAAAATCCATAACAGGATTCTCTGAATGCTTCATAATGTTTGTTATATATCTCCCTGCTTCAGTACCATGGGGTCGTATATTAAGTCGCTCAGCTTTTGGAACTTTTCCATAACCTGCTTTAGATGCCCCTTCTTTTTGATCAGTAACGGTATTGTATACCGCATCCCTAACAGCTCCACCAAATCCAGCCTTTTGGCCTTCGCCAACATTTGGACCTGTAATGCCAGGTGATCTTTGTCCGAAAAAAGAACTCATTGCATCACCAGTAAGACGCATAAGAGGTTCGGCAACTACCTGTGAAGTGACTAATGGAATTAGCTGTTTAAAAAAACTATTTGACATTAAATTGCTACTCCTTGGCTCGGGAATTTATTGGCTTCATTAGGATTAATTGTACTCGCACCAGAGTTTGCAGGTTGTGATGCTAAGTGTGCAACACTCCAAGTACCAACTTCATCTTCAACAGATATCAACCCTTTTTTTGCACCATCATGATATAACGCCGTCCAATAATCAACTGCTTGATTATTTACAGGAAAATCAAAATTTGCAAATGGATTAGAGGCAAAACCATCTATCTTTTGTTGCGATAGAGGAGCCATTGCTCCAAACGTAGTACTATCCCTATAAAAGTCATAAAAATCAGGGCTATCCTTTTGTTTTGCTAATAACGGATTTGGTCTTAGAACGTCATTTTTAAATGGATGTTCCTTATTAAAACCAGTAGTACCTTCATAAACATCTTTACCTGCGGTTTTATCCTTCGGTCCGTTCTTTACTTTCTTTAGATCGGTAACAACAACCATGCTTAAATCTCCCACCAAAAGGGTGTTTCTTGATGTTCTCTAGGAACTAATCTATCATAAGCAGAGATAGGAAGATCCTCATCACGTAGTAAATAAAGTCCACCTATAGGAACCATTCCAATACCTTCAATAATGTCTCCTGGTAATTTAGGAGTCGTTGAATTGTAATTCATTGCTTAACCAAAATTGATAGGTCCTTGATAACCATCGTTACGAAGATCTTTTTCAATCATTTTACGAGCAATGTCAACTCTTTCATTAGGAGAAAGATGTGCTAAACCTTGTCCAAAACTTGCAGCTAAATCATTGACTGCTTGAGATATAGTTTGCATCTCACCTTCAACAGGATCAGACCCTAGTCCAGAAGTTTGTCTATTAATTCCAGCAGGAGTAATTTGTTCATTTTGTTGTTGAGGATCATCAAATTGTGCATTATCACTTAAATCACTTTCATTACCTATTTCAACACCACCTGTTCCCCCTAATGGGGCAAAACCAGCAGCTAATCTAGCGGCTTCAGCCCACTTAGATGGCTGCATTTTGTTATCAGGAATAATAGATGAATTAATTACCTCTCTCGTTACAGTTTCACCAATATCAGAAGCTATATTTCTTACTGTATTAATACTTTGTGGTACACCTGTAACAATCTTTTTAACTCTGGTTCCTACATCTTTAGCTCCTTTTTCAGCCACTGTTCCAGCCATTACCCCTGCAGCTCCTAATGCAGAATTTGAATTAGCTGCTTGGTCAGCCCTTTCTCCCCAAGGGATGTTATGGTCGAAATCCTGAGCTTCTTGCTTAATAGCAGAGATAAGACCTTGAGATTTCTGTGGAGAAGCCTCAATTACAGTTTCTGGTCCTGTAACTAATGAACCAATATTACCTATTTGCCTACCTGCTGGTATACCAAAGGTTGATTCTCTTGCATCATCTAATGCAATTGCATCTTGAAAACCTTGATCTAGTGCAGCACCACCTGACATGATGTAATCCAACTCGGCACGATCTTCTTCTTGCTGTCTAATGCTTTCAAACCTATTAGAACGAGGATCTTTTACAGGTATTTTTTGATTTCCAAAATTCCCTTCAGGTAAGTTTTCATGACGTACAAACCCTTTTTGACCAACACGAGTAGGCTCGACAAATCCATCATCTGTAGGGCTTCCAAAGTCATGTGCCGCAACTGAGTCGTAAAGAGTAGCTATTTTTGATGGATCAACTTCTCTAGTTGGTTCTTTATGTGGTGTTGGGTGACGTACAAATCCTTTTTGACCAACACGAGTCGGAATTTCCCCCACAGCGCTCGTTACAGCCTCAGAAACGGGAGAAATATTATCTTCCTTGTTTAATATCTGCCCAAGACCATGAGCTGTTCCCCCTAAAGCCCCTAAAATAGCTAATTTTCCTAAATCACCTGCAACTTGCTGAATAACACCAGGTTCTTGTCGTGTTGGAGCCCCACGTCCGAACTCACGGGTGAATTTAAACACTTCTGGGGTCATCGCCATCTGTTCTTGAGGCGATCTGGGCATCGGACGACCAGTTACACGGGAATATAACTCAAAATCAGCTGGAGAAACGGCCACTGTATAAAAAACTATCTATATAGACCTAATTTTAAGTTGACTACTCTTATTTCGACGTTTCCCCTAAAAAAACCATTAAAAAGACCAATTTGGGGTAAAAAAAATGGTACCTATCTGGCGCCTCCCCCCACCAATACTACGCAAATACAAAAAAAGAAAGATATAGTGACAATCTAGTGACAAATGATACATATGACGCTACTTTTACAACTGAATGTAACGATCCCCCGGAAAACTTGACAGAATATGGAGCAGATCGAGCAATAAATGTCAAATTGTAACGTAATAAATTGAAACAACTTGTCCAATTTTGTGTCCAAAAATATCTTGACCCTGAAATCCACTGCTATCACTAGGTTTTTAAGCTTGCGTAACTGTGTGTAAAGCAGTTATGCCGATTGTTACAACTGTATTAAGCTGCTTTTTCGCCACAATTGTTAAGATTTGCCGCAAATTGTTACATTTTCCTGGTTTTGCCCTGTTTTCGCCTCGTTATATGGTATTAATTACGAGAAAAATCCGGCCAAATCGCCAGAATACTAGTAGTAGCAGTCGTTTACAAGGAAACCGGCAGAGTCTGGGGAAAACTTGAGCGAATAACTATAGATGTATGTGTTTTTTAAATTGTTTTATTTTATGTACTTGCTTGATGTACTTAATAACATCGCCTATATTTAATAAGTAATCAATCAGCCTTCTAATAAAGGCACTTACCAATGCAACTATCAAACGATCTAAGACAATTTAAGCAAGCTTTCAAGCTTAATCCCTCTAACGTCCTAACTCTCACTAATCCTAAAGTTTTAAAATCTGACAGTATTGCACCAACTGCGGTGTTACATATGTTACCAACTAAGGTAGCCTGTCCTGCTGCCGGCTCATGCGTTTTAGTGTGTTTAAACCGCGCTGGGAATCCTGCATATCTCAAAGGAAAGCTAGCTTGTAGAGCTAGAAGGGATAAAGCGTTTAGAGAATCACCAAATCTATTTTTAAGACTGCTAACTATCGAAGTTTTAAGATTCTATTCTAAGAATAGAGATAATGACCTTTTAGGCTTACGTTTAAATGGTACTAGTGACTATCATTGGGAGAATATCGCCGTAAACATTACAGAGTCAGACAGTAAGTATGTCTTAAAGCATTTCAACATTAACTTAAACTGTGGCAGATACGACTCAGTACTATTAGCTATATTGAACGCTTATGACTACAACAAAGAGTCTAGGGTGGGAGATACTTTACACGCTTATGACTACACCAAAAGAACAGACAGAGACTTTCTAAAGTGCCATAATATGGGCTATCACTTGACACTAAGTCATGGCAGCAAGTTCAACACTTTACAGGCAGCATTGGAAAATAAGTTGAATTATGCGGCAGCATTTGATATTGGACGTAACAAGCCACTACCTGAAACTATCACTATTAATGGAGTTACCTTTAAAATTTTAGACGGCGATAAAACAGATTGGAGAGTAGGAGACAAAGACGGCGAAACATACATTGTAGGGTTACGTTTCAAGCGTGTTCCAAACATGACAGAAGAGTTAAAACAGTCTTTCTGTATCGCTTAAACCAATGAATAATAACTCTATAGAATGCTTTTTACTTGTTGGCTTGCCAGCCAGTGGAAAGAGTACCTTCTCAAAACATCTAGCAGCGTTTAAGAATGCTGTGATTATTTCAACCGATAGCATAAGAAAGATGTTATATAAAGATGAAACTCAGCAAGGAGACTGGAAAGAGATAGAAAGAGTATTACATGACTCTATTTTTAAGAGTATTAGTAAAGGTCAATCAGTAATTGTTGACGCGACCCACACAGTAAAGGAACATAGAAAAATTTTAATTAGTCTATCTAATCGGATTAATTGGACTTGCTACTTTTTAAATACTGACAAAGAAACTTGCATTAAAAGGAACCTAGAACGGTCTAGAACAGTCCCAAATCATGTAATAGAGTCTATGGCTAATCAATTGGAACTAACTCCACCAAAGAAGTTAGAAGGTTTTAAAAAGCTCTATGAAATAAGACCTTAATAGATACCATGCAGGTCTCTAGTGCTTAGTGGCTTGCATAGTGTCCTTTATTGGTCACTTAATCCCTTTGTATTCTTTACTATGCCTATTAAAAAACTATCTTTTGAAGAGTCTCTAGAGTGTCCTTTGACTGAGGATGAAATGGAAACAATGAAAGAGTGGGACGAGTCAGAGTCATACTATGGAAGTGCCTTGACTGACTATCAAAGGAATAGATAAAGCCTATTAAATCAGCATTTTAAATTGTACCTAGCGTACTAGGTGACCTATACAACATCTAAAACATGCCTAAATCAGAAACACGCCTAGCAAAGGTCAGCGGCTCATGTAATGACGTTCAATTAGTAGAGAATGTCTTAAAAAGTTTTTACTCTCACGATCTGCAAGAGATAGAACGCCTTATGCAATCAATCAAAGGTAGAGACTATCTCTACAAGTTCCACAAGCTCAAGCAAAGGGGGGAGGGTGCCTTGTTTGACCTATCCTTTGCCTTTATCGAACAGAGGGGAGGGGTGTAACAAATTATACATTTTCCTGGAATTTGTAACATTTTATACACCCTTGTAAACGATTACAACAAAACGACAAAACGTCTCCAAAAATTAGTTATTGTTCACTTATTCACAACTCACCAACATGAGCTACTATCCAGATTCAACATATAAAGAACAGGGCTTCGCTAATAGGGGGGAGTACCTCGACAGTCTCAGAAAAACCTACGGGGCAGATGCTGTTAATGCTTTCATTGAAATCATGCCAGAGTCAGAGGATTTTGATGGTTTGATAACAGACCTAGAAGATTATGTTCGTGGGGAGGGGTTCTACGCCTTGATTGACTATGTATAACGCCGTCAAGTAACCCACTTCCACCACCTTGTAAACCTATCACTAAACACCATGTCCACGCCTAACGCCGAAGCAATCTACGCCAAGATCTATCAAGAGGAATATGACGCGGTTGGTTCTGAATACACCGACCCTAGCAGTATCCACTACGACCTAGAACATGCGGATATGATCGCCACAACTAATACTGAAAGAAGAATTAATGCAGGAGACTATGAGCAAGGAGGAGAGGACTAATGACGCTTAAAGTTCTAGACCTATTCAGTGGTATAGGTGGCTTTTCTTACGCTGCTGAACGCCTAGTAGGAGGCTTCGAGACTACTCAATTTGTAGAGATTGACACCTACTGTCAGAGAGTCCTCCACAAAAACTTTCCTAACGTACCGATTCACCATGACATCACCGAGTTCAACGCCACAGAAGGTCAATTCCAAGTCATCACAGCAGGTTTTCCCTGTCAGGACGTCAGCATTGCAGGTAGACAAGAAGGTATTGGAGAGGGCACAAGAAGTGGGCTATTTTTTCACGTCCTCCGATTGGCTCGGCAGATACAACCTAAGTTCATCCTCTTTGAAAATGTTAGAAATCTCATCTCTCACAAAGACGGGGAAACTTTCCAGCAAATTCTCCAAGAAATTACCAAAGCAGGGTTTGATGTTGAGTGGTCGGTTGTTTCGGCAAAAGATGTGGGAGCCTGTCACCTCAGAGAAAGACTGTGGTTTATTGCCTACCCCTCTAGGGTCAACGAAGATAGAACAGAAAGTCCCATTCAAGCAGGGAGGGACACCGCTACTAGCAGCACTACTGACGCTACCAACACCGACTGCCAGAGATTGGAAGGACTCAGGGGAGAACACCAACTACGAGAAGGCAGCCAAGAAGAAACGCCTTGCTGGAGTACTCAACCACACACACTCGAACCTGACTGGAGAGGGTACGTATCTCAACCCACCATTTGTAGAGGAGATGATGGGTTTTCCAACAGGATGGACAGACTTAAGTGCTTAGGTAACTCCATAGTTCCTCAAGCTGCTGCTGTACCTCTTGCACGTATCAAACAACTACACACACTCCTCTATTAATCATGCCTACTAAGAAATCAACCAAGAAGACTACAAAGAAAGATGCTAACTCAGAAGTAGCTGATCTCCTTGAGAGACAGAAGAAGTTTCAAAACTCACTTGGTCAAAAGTGGAAGAATCGACTATCCCCTGAACTACTTGGTCAACGCATTGTCAAGATGCACTATATGAGCAAGAGAGATACTGAAGAGTTGGGCTGGTACAAGAGACCCTTGATGCTCATGCTTGAAAATGGCACATGGATCATCCCTCAACAAGATGATGAAGGCAATGACGGAGGGGCTATGTGGCTAATGAATAACAACAGAGAACTAAAAGAAACTCTTGCCCCTGTAATTACTATTGCTGATGAGTAACCAACTATGAATAAAGTCTACACACTAAAACTATATTTTACAGATGAGTCAGATTACCCTGCTGGTAACTACACAACAACTCTCTGTACTTATAGAACTAGAGAAGATGCTGAATCTCACCTAAAACAACTCATGCTCAGTTACTCGGCACACAGGGATTTCCAGATTGCTGAGTTTAAAAGAAATGATCCTACTGGTGAGAAGTGGAATCAATTAATTGATGAAGTCTTCCGTGACTTTCTAGAAACTCAGTACTTACCCCGTGAGATTCAAGACTATCCAATGCATATTTCTGACTACTCTGCATGGGAACACTATGTATTAAATGATCCCGACAAAAGCGTATGGGGAACACTCTTTGGAGAATTTCACAAAGGGAAAGAAGGTGTCGTTATAGAGAAGGGCTGCTATGGATATAGGGAATCTTTTGAAATAGAAGAACATCTTGTATGGCCTGAACAATGACTAACCTTGACACCCTTCATGTAATCCATCAACTCATGTCTATCACTAACCCAACTGAAACTACAATCCACTATCTAACGAGCCTCCATAAGGATTACTGCAAGAGACAGGGGCTAGAGGCTCTATCAGCCGATGACCTACTAGCTACCGCAGAATTAAACGAAGCTCAGCGACAATGGCTAAAAGAGTTTAGTCGTATCTGGGAAATTGTATCTTTTAACTACTAATGATCGACACCAAAGACTACATGGTTGATGGGTGGGATAGATCTCCTCACCTAGCTGTACATCCTTACAAACGAGGGTCTAAACATAACAAGGTTGGTATGTGGATTATGTGGACTTATTACGTCCTCATAACTCTAATAATCATCCGACTAATCTATGTACTCAACACTTAATTCTCACCACCACGCAAACCTATCGGAGTTTAATCATGCCTAATTGGATAACAAACGAAGTAACCTTCACGCACGACAATCCTCACAAGTTGGAGGAGATGGCTAACATCTTCAGAAATGAAAAGCCTTTCAATCACTTAGTACCTGAACCAGACTGGCCTAACATCCCAGCAGAATCAGTTATAAGAGACACTACTGGAGAGACAAAGGCACTTAAAGGTGAGCTACCTAAAAAGGAAGTAATGAAGCTTGCTAGTGGAGAAGAATCCATTCATTGGAACTGGCCTAGTAGTGGCCGACAAGATGATCGCTGGTATGACTGGAGGTGTAAGCACTGGGGCTGCAAGTGGGACATATGGGACGTTGAAGTTGATTATCAAAAGGCTGGTAACTTAGTTCACCTAACTTTCAACACTCCGTGGGGTCCACCAGATGCAATCTATGAGAAGTTATGTGAGATGGGTTATGAGTTCCTTGTGTGGGAGTGGCAAGACGAGTGTGAAGATGCAGTCCATGACCTAGTTCCATTGGAGGTAGTGGCATGAGTGAAACTTCTATTAAGTATCGCTGGACACCTTTCAAAAAGGTTGTACTTTGCATAGAGATAGCATTAGCTATTCACTATCTCGCATAACACTATGACTAAAGATGAGTTAGAGGAATTTTCTATCCTCCTAGCAAGAGCAATGAAACGAGACTACATACTCTTTGAATCAGTAATCGAAGAGTATGTGGCTGGCCTAACTGACGAAAAGATAGACCTCCTACAGCAGGTCATCAACAAACAAGAAGCAGAACAGGCAAAGATGCCTTACACACTTGACGCATACAACGCACAATGCCAATGAAATTCCAATTTCCTGAAGACTTTGTACCTTCCGAGGAACAATTAGAACTTCAATTCTCAGTCAATGAATGGAAAATCATTCAAAAAGCTTTGATCCAATATGCCTTTCAAGACTTGAGCATGACTCCAGCACGTATGGCTAAACAAATCAGAGATGAATTAGCTAACACAAAGCTTCATCAGGACATGGAAAAGCTAGAGAAGATGGTTGACCCTGACCTGAGAAAAACTCTTGAGGACTGGAATGAGTCTCAATGAACTAAGTCCAGAGGAGCTGGACATAGTGATCAGAGCACTAGGGGAGTGCAAGCTACCCCCTGATGGTTCTGTATCAGTCCCAGCACTAATCCAAAGATTCAAGAAAGCTAAGGAGTCACCACACCCCTTCAGCGAGCCAAGACTCCAGTCCTGGATTAGGAAGTCCCTTCAATAAACACTTCACACACTCACACAAACCATGGACAAAGAACAGCAACATGCCTATTTCGAGTACTGCAAAGAAACAGGCAAGATTCCAAAGAAAGTAAAGCCTCAATCAAATCAAATTAATATAAGATTAACGCCTAAAGAATTAGAAAAATTAAAACTAATTAAAAATCTTGCTAACAAAAGCTTATCAATCAACGTCGCACTAGGTGATAAACAAATAGAACTAAACGAAATTTTACCTAGATATCAAATGAACCTGACTCTAGGAAGTATTGCAAGACATTTAATAGTTAGTGAAATAAATAGATTAGTACCTGACTCAGGAGAATCACCCTGAGTTTCTCGCCACAACACCCACAGCCTATAGATACCAATGATCAACTCCTCCTCTGATGAATACATTAGTAGTCCCTATTCAGACTACAAACCATACTTCAACAAAAAGAAGAATTACAAAAAGAGAAACCCAGCACAACTATCAACTACTTTTGGAGTTCGCATTCCAAATGAACTAGCTGCTGCCATAGACAAATTATGTATCGACGGTGTAACTAGACCTGAGGTAATTCGACTAGCCCTTTATGAATACATGGAGAAACAATCATGATTAACACTGAATCAATCAAGTCCAAACTCGCAAAGATGTTGAGACTCTCCAAGAGTAATAACGAGCACGAGGCAACCAACGCACTTCACAAATTTGAAGAGCTATGCAGAGAGTACGGAGTAGCACCAACTGAAGTTACTGCTGACTATGACCCTGAAAGAGATGAGGTAATAGCTTTTTACTACGGTAAGAAGTTTCGTAAGCAAGATCCCAGCTACAACATCATTATTCAGGCAGTAGCTAAGTACTTTAATGGGATTGTAATTATTACTCGTGAAGACAAGACAAGCTACTCCACCTTCCACAAGAAAAGGTTAGAGATCCTAGCGACAAAAGGAAACCAGCTCCAGATCGAACTTTATAGTGACTACTTGTTAGAAACAATGGAAGACCTTAGTTGGCAAGCTAAGAAAGAAAATCCAGGATCTAATCCAAAATATAGAGATCAATGGAAGAAAGGCTTTTCTAATGAAGTAAGGACTCGACTATTACAGAAGAAAAAAGATCAAGAGAAAGAAGGTATTCCAGAGAGTAATACTACTGGTCTAATCCTAATTAACAAAAACGCTAGAGATCGTAGTGCTGTACAAAAGTTTCTAAATGTAAATTATCCATGCAGACGCAGAGCAGTTCGATACACTATGGGTGGTGAAGGTTACAACGATGGTTCTAACGCAGGATCATCAGTCTCTCTCAACAAGCAGACTGGCTCAACCAACCCAACTCTTGCCTTAACTGGCTCTTAAACACACACTCACCTTTTAAAACTATGACTAAATCAATTAAGAAAAAAGCAAACAAAGAACTCTTCACAACAGCCAGTGCAAGAGTCATTAAAAATGCAAGACCTAGAAAAAACTTATCAAAAACAGTTAGTCCAGTAGATTTTCTAGAGTCTAAATTCAGAGAGTATCGTCAAGTAGAAGACGAACTAAAAGTATTACTAGATAGAAAAGATACTCTTAGAGATTACTTCAAAGAGCAAGTCCTATCAATTGAAGAGGAAGAAGGAGCAGGTACAAAATTCTTTAATCAAGAAGAAACTGCTGCTTTCTACAATGCTCACACTGAAGTTTATGACTTTCCTAATGAGATAAAACTAAAAGAGTCAGCTCTAACTCAAAGTAAAAAAGAATTAGATGCTTTAAAGAAACTATCTAAAGCACAAAGAACAGCGACCTTAATTGATGTCAAGAAAGTTCTTAAATACTGGGAGCCTAAGAAATGAATCATTTTGAGAAAGTAGAGGCCAACATTCCTCGACCCTCTTATCTAAAAGATGCAGAGGCACACATAAAAAAGTTCGGCACAATTGTTGCTACTAAAGGTATTAAACCTGTTCCAAGTGAAATCTTAGAAAGACTAATTAGTCGCCACATTTCTACAGATTGGGGCGATCTTTGTAAAGAAGATAGTGACCTAAACGATTATGCATTTAAAAATGAATCTGGAGGGAGACTTCTTTCTTCATACGATAATGCTTTCGATGGTAAAACTATTTGGATTATCACCAGTGGTTATGGTAATGACCCTGACAACATAAACCTTTGCCACACAACGATCATGTTCCCTGAAGAATACTGATCTTACTAACACACTTGCATTTATTACTATGACTTCAGCTACACCAAAAAAAGAACTTCCTTACTTTTACAAATGGAGAGAAGAAGTAGCAGATCAATATCCTGATTACAAAAAGGCAGATTTAGTACACGCTACTGTCAGAAGCAAGTTAAATGACGTTAAAAGTGATCTTAAATATAAAACTCAATATTCAACTACTCATGATGCCGCATTAGGAATCTTAAATGACATAAAGGTAGGATTTGAAGCTGGAGGAACTATTGGCAAGAAAGAAAAAAGATTTGCATCAAAATTTCTTGGGATGTGGGACCCAGAACAAGAATTATGTGAAAACTTAGAAGAGTCATTAGAGGTGTTACGTGAAGCTAAAAGAGCTACTTTTAGAAAGATTGTCGAACTAGACGATCAAGTTCCAAAATTAGAAAGGGACGAAGAAAGAACACGTAAGGTGTGGCTAATGGAAAGTAATAAATTAGAAGCTATTTATGACGAGTTAAAGAAAAAAGAAACAACAGAAGAGGTAGAAGAATGAAACTTTCTCCTAACTCAAAACTTACAATTGATGCTCTTAAAGGAGCAATAATAACTAACAAACAAGGCTATCAATATAAATGTATTGATCTAGTCCTCTCAATTACAAACGAAAATCTTCTTGAACCAGTACTTCAAGTTCTGCCATGTGATGAAGAAACCTTACAAGGACAAATTGGTTTTCAACTTTCATCCTTAAAAGGATGGTCAATCCAACTACAACCTCATAACAAAAACAATGACTAATCACGGACTTGCTCAAAGAGCCTATGCTCTCCTTCCACACATAACTAATGTTGTGCCTGAAGATAACCTTATTGAATTTACTCGTGAAGGAACAATCTTGATTGATAGATACCAAGAAGAACTAAAAAATGACGAAGACTTTAATCTTCTCTGCAACTACACTTGCCACGTCTGGAGCTACTCTCAAAAAGAAGCTAAAAACTTAATTCCTGAACGAGTTGTGCTATGACTTCAAAACAATATTTCAATTTAAGTCCAATCAAAGTAACACTACCTGACGCTAATCAATTTAATGGTTACTCTCCACTTGAAGAAGATTCTTTTATACAATGACTTACATCCAAACTGATTCAGATAAGAAGGACGAAAGGCTTCTTCGCCAGCTCCTGACTGGTACACCTACCAACGCAGAGGTAGAGGCAATCATGACTAATACCTTCAGTGACTTAATTAAATGGACACTAGAAGATGTTACTGAACACCTGATCCATGTATTTAACTTCACTCCGGGAGAAGTGGATTTATTAATTGAACGCTATCCAATGCACATTCCTACTAACACTGAGACCATTAGAAGGCAAGCTCCGATGCCAACCTTCAAACAAAATAGTGAGCGTGTTATTAAATATGTTCAAAACCTTTGGAAAGCTAGAAAAGAACTTAATGAAACTAAGAAATTACTTAGTACGACTGCTTTAAAAGTTAAAGACTATCCAAGTGCAGATGCTTACGAAATTGCAATGGCTGAACGATTAAATATCAATTCTGCTTTTGTAGATATAAATAAGTACATTGATTCACAACTAGAAAATGCTCATCAATATATACAAGGAGGCGGCTAATGGAAACTTTTTTCCCTTCGGAAGATATCTTTTCTATGGATCTAAAGCACCTACCACCTGAGTCAGCAGCAGATGATAAAGGGAAAATAATGGTTTATGGAAAACAACTTGGATGGAGAACTGTTGATATAAGAGAAGCTGACCACTTCTGCAAATTTTTTGAATGTACTCACTTTACTTACACACCACCAATCCCAACTAATGACAAAAAAACGAGCCTCTAAAGACCAATTACAGGTACGCTATGAACGAGCAGCTACACTTCTTGCTGATGGACACCCAAGTCATAATGTTGTTCAACAATTAACTACTGTCTATGACGTTTCACCACAACAAGCAAGAGAATATGTAAGAGAGGGTAAAAAACTATTAGTTCAAGCAGTAGATCCTGATGATAAAACGTTTATGATCTCATCTTTAATGCATAATCTTAAACAAGATCGCTTATCGGCAAGAGAGGCAAACAACTTTTCAGCAGCAGTTGGTGCAGACAAAGCAATGGCTCAAGTCATCAAGCTATTAATACAGTACCAACGAGAAGAAGATCCAATGAAGATGTGGGGTGAAGAAATGGAATATGCTTTCCAGGATTATGTCAAAGAAAAATTAAAACCCGCTAGTGGCAAGATCCCTAGAACCAAGCACAGTGACTTAGATAGATTTGAAAAATATGTGCATCCATGGGATAAGCACTGTCAAGAACAAGACAATCTTCCTTTTTAACGATGACTTCTTTTATCGTTTGGTTCTATGTAGTAATCCTTCTATACATTTGGCTTCGTAACCTCGCTAATCACTCTTAACACTGGGGCGGAGTTGGGTTCCCTATTACCCTGCCACCATGCTGCCTAATGACGCTATTTCACTGGTCGGACTAACTGGTGAAAGTCATATAGCCTCTCATTGATATTTACTATGGTTCCCATTGAGGAGTGTTAGTAGTTCCAAGAGGTTTGGATTGAGCCTCCCATAGGACTAGCACTAAGCATGTACTCGTAAGTCCCCCTATTTACTTACTACTCTTTTATCACCATGACTGCTGAACCTTTATACAAAGTGAACCAACGAGTTCAAGAAAGGAAAAAAGCTTATCTAGGCATCACTAATAGAGATATTAGATCTAACTCAAAGAAAAGAATTGAAGGAAAATTAAAGTATAAAAATGAAA
>Ga0315316_10000038_pt1 | contig 58543 bp, 55 predicted proteins | sample M160m3416metaG_FD_203702 | JGI IMG/M metagenome (GOLD analysis project Ga0315316, IMG submission 203702) | Ammonia-oxidizing marine archaeal communities from Monterey Bay, California, United States - M1 60m 3416 | ecosystem: Environmental > Aquatic > Marine > Intertidal zone | place: USA... | reverse complement strand
GTAAACGGCGGCCGTAACTATAACGGTCCTAAGGTAGCGAAATTCCTTGTCGGGTAAGTTCCGACCTGCACGAATGGAGTAACGACTTTCCCACTGTCTCAACCACAGACCCGGCGAAATTGAAGTACGAGTAAAGATGCTCGTTAGCTACAGAAGGACGGAAAGACCCCGTGGACCTTTACTATAACTTGGTATTGGGTTTTGGCATGTGTTGTGTAGGATAGGTCGGAGACTTGGAAGCGTGCGCGCTAGCGTGCGTGGAGTCAACCTTGAAATACGACCCTGCTCATGTTGAAGCTCTAACCTAGGACCCTTATCGGGTTCGGGAACAGTGCCAGGCGGGTAGTTTGACTGGGGCGGTCGCCTCCTAAAATGTAACGGAGGCGCCCAAAGGTTCCCTCAGACTGGTTGGCAATCAGTCGTCGAGTGCAATGGCACAAGGGAGCTTGACTGTGAGACTTACAAGTCGAGCAGGTACGAAAGTAGGGCATAGTGATCCAGCGATTGCGTGTGGAAGCGTCGTTGCTCAACGGATAAAAGGTACCCCGGGGATAACAGGCTCATCTTCCCCAAGAGTCCATATCGACGGGAAGGTTTGGCACCTCGATGTCGGCTCATCGCATCCTGGGGCTGAAGCAGGTCCCAAGGGTTGGGCTGTTCGCCCATTAAAGCGGTACGCGAGCTGGGTTTAGAACGTCGTGAGACAGTTCGGTCCCTATCCTCTGTAGCCGTAGGAGATTTGAAGAAGGCTGTCCCTAGTACGAGAGGACCGGGATGGACGAAGCTCTGGTGTGCCAGTTGTTCCGCCAGGAGCATGGCTGGTTGGCCACCTTCGGAAAGGATAAGCGCTGAAAGCATCTAAGCGCGAAACCTGTTCTGAGATGAGATCTCCCACTGGATAACCAGGTAAGGCCCGTGGAAGACCACCACGTTGATAGGCCGGATGTGTAAGCGCAGTAATGTGCTCAGCAGACCGGTACTAATCGGCCGAGGGCTTGGGCTCAATATTCAGTTTCGAGAAAATGCCGCAAGGCAGAGTTCGTGCATCGCTATGGAGTGCTTAAGGGATCAGTCCCGCACTTTGGATATGATTATCCATTTTCTAGATCGTCGCTGTCTTGATATTTTGGACAGCAACCAACAGTTTCTGGTGGTTATGGCGGCAGGGTCACACCCGTTCCCTTTTCGAACACGGAAGTTAAGCCTGCCTGCGCCGATGGTACTAGGGGGAAATTCCCCTGGGAGAGTAGGTCGCTGCCAGATTTTTTTTATCGATTGCCCTCACTGCTTGCAGTGGGGGCAATTTCTAGTTTTGGGGTCTCTGATTTCATTTGAAGGGGATCTCTGATTCGATTATGTTGCTTGCTTTCGTCCTGAGAGATATGACTTGCGGTGGGGTTTCTAGATGTACTTCACGTACGATTACCGCTGTGAGTGAACGAGACCGCAACCCTAGCGATAGAGGGCGCCCCAATGGCGAGCGAAGAAAGCCTTCAGACGGATCGCGATCAAAATCTAAGTACTCATCAGATAAACGTGGCGGTCGTGGGTCGGGGACAGAGCGTTCGGAAAATGGGCGCCGTGGCGGCGGACCTGCTGGGCGAGATTCGCGTAGGGGATCAGGTAGTCCGACAAAGGGTCCTGGTGTGGAGAAGCCGGAAAGATTTTTCGGAGACGATGCCAGGGGTTCAAAATGGGGCGGCGTTGCAAGGCGTGGCGCCCATAATGCAAGCATCGATCCAGGAGGACCGCGTTCGAAGGTTGAGGAAGAGGAGTCTGTGGCGCCACCGGAGCGCACAGATGAACGTTGGGAACGTGTGAGACCTGGCAACGAGCCTCCAAAGCGAAGTAAAAATCGTAAGAGGACTGTAGATCTACCTCAGATCTCTGACTCCCACATGCGTGGTATGTCTGATGAGCAGCGTAAGCGCACCAGAAGGCGCCTGGGGGACGCTGCGGAGGATTTTTTGGCCGAGAGGTTCGGTGATGTTGAAAAGGTACTCGCTCCGCTTTCGAAGCAGTATCCACAGATTCCTGAGGTACAGGAGCTGTACGGATTAACTCTTTACCGTTTAGGCAAGTGGAGCGCAGCCATTACTGCCTTGGAAATGTTTGGGATCTTGACTGGCGACGTAGACCAGCTACCTGTTCTTGCAGATTGCCATAGGGCCCTAGGTAGACATGTCGAAACGCGTTCTATTTGGGAGGAGCTTCGTGCCGCTGGTCCGGATGCTTCAACGATGACAGAAGGACGAATAGTCATGTCTGGTTCGATGGCTGACCAAGGTGACTTGCAGGGAGCTATCCGACTGCTCGAGCAGGGACCGGTGCGGTCTAAGAGCCCTAAAGAGCATCACCTTAGATTGTGGTACGCATTGGCTGACTTGTATGAACGCGCAGGAGAACGACAACGTGCTCGTCGAGGGTTCGATCGTATAGAATCAACGGAGCCGGGTTACGCCGACGTTTATGCTCGAATTCGCAGCTTGAGTTGATTAGTTTTTAGTAGCCATAAGAGAACATAAATAATCGCTGCCATCTTGGAACCATTTATGGTCTTCCCTCGGCTACGATCAACACCGTTCGATTTACTTGTTAGTGCGTATACAGATATGAGTTAAGGAGCAGTTCGGTGAGCATCGATGTTGAAGCTCTCATTGGCGATGAAGCGACCTATTTGCTTGATCACAAATGCACAACTATCTCTAAAGAATTACTAACTCTGCCGAGTCCTAGTTTTGTTAGCGACGTAGTCGCTAAATCTGATCGTTCGCCGCAGGTTATGCGAAACCTTCAGTCCCTTTTCGATAGTGGGCGATTAGGTGGCAGTGGGTACGTTTCGATTCTTCCTGTTGACCAAGGGATAGAACATACCGCTGCCGCTTCGTTTGCTCCGAATCCAATTTATTTTGATCCAGCGAAGATAGTTGAATTGGCTATAGACGGAGGCTGTAACGCAGTCGCCACCACATTCGGAGTACTGGGGTCCGTCAGCCGGAGTTATGCCCACCGGATTCCCTTTATCGTGAAACTAAACCACAATGAATTGCTTACATACCCATCTACTTACGATCAAATAATGTTCGGTTCCGTTGAGCAAGCACATGAGCTAGGCGCTGCAGGAGTTGGTGCGACCATTTATTTTGGAAGTGAAGAAAGCGGAAGGCAAATCCAAGAAACAGCTGAAGCTTTCGAGCGTGCTCACCAATTAGGAATGTTCACCGTACTATGGTGCTACCTCAGAAATAGTGAATTCTCCAAAGGGGAACAAGACAATCATGTAGCGGCAGATGCTACGGCGCAGGCGAACCACATCGGCGTCACTATCCAAGCCGATATAATAAAACAAAAATTACCCGAAAATAACGGCGCATTTAATCTGATAAAAGGGTTTGGTAAGACTCACCCTGAGGTTTATGAAAAGTTAACGACGGATCACCCGATTGATCTCTGCCGTTGGCAGGTAGCGAATTGCTATATGGGAAGATCGGGTCTAATTAACAGCGGTGGAGCAAGCTCTGGCGCTACTGATTTAGCCGAGGCCGTAACAACTGCAATAATTAATAAGCGTGCCGGAGGAGTAGGACTCATTTCTGGCCGCAAAGCTTTCCAACGTCCGATGATTGAAGGGGTTGCGTTACTTAACGCTATCCAAGATGTCTACCTCGATAGCAATATAACTATTGCCTAACCATTTCGATCTGATGGTCGTGTCCTGCACCAAGCATTTCGCTAGTCTTGGAACAGTGATCCGAACCTTATTATCACCAGCCCTTGGGAGGGTCTGTGACTGACACTGCACCACGCGAGTTACCGCTGCAAGAACTCGACGAAGTAATTATTAGGTTTGCCGGAGATTCGGGCGACGGAATGCAGTTGACTGGTGATCAATTCACCAGTATCTCGGCGGCCCTCGGTAATGACTTGGCTACCTTGCCAGAGTTCCCGGCTGAAATTAGAGCACCTCAGGGCACACTCGCCGGAGTGTCTGCCTTTCAAGTGCGTATCTCGGATTTCGCGATCACGACGCCAGGTGATGCGCCTACGGTGCTAGTCGTGATGAACCCTGCTGCGTTGAAAGCACAACTTCATAATCTTGTGCAGGGCGGTGCAATCATCGTTAATACCGATGCTTTCACGGAGCGGAACATCGAAAAAGCCGGGTACAAATCGAATCCGCTAGATGATGGGACTCTCGAGGGATATCGAAGCTACCCCGTTCCGATGGGTCAAATCACTCGTGATGCAGTAGCAGAACATGGCGTTAAGCCACGCGATGCTGAGCGGTCAAAAAACTTCTTCGCTTTGGGTCTCATCTCCTGGATGTATACTCGCCCGGTGGAACCCACGATGGATTTCATCAACACTAAGTTCAGAGGCAAAGACCTTGTTATAAAAGCCAACGAAGCTGCGTTTAAGGCCGGTTACAATTTCGGTGAAACAGCTGAAGTGTTTGAGGCTCATTATGAAATCCGACCAGCTCCGCTTGCCTCCGGCGAGTACACAAACGTTAACGGTAATACAGCCCTCGCGTGGGGGCTGGTAGCAGCCGGTGTATTGGCACGTCTGCCTACGTTTTTGGGTTCGTACCCGATCACTCCTGCTTCAGACATCCTTCACGAATTATCAACCATGAAAAATTTCGGTGTACGTACCTTTCAGGCTGAAGATGAGATTGCGGCTGCGGCCTCCGCCGTCGGCGCAGCTTTCGGTGGCGCATTAGCCTTTACCACGACATCTGGGCCTGGTATAGCGCTAAAGGGCGAAACCTTAGGGCTTGCTGTAAGCCTAGAACTCCCAATGGTGATAGTTGACGTTCAACGTGGAGGCCCTTCAACCGGGTTGCCAACTAAACCAGAACAAGCAGATTTACTTATGGCGATGTACGGCAGACATTCTGAGTCGCCAATGCCCATAGTGGCAGCTAAGAGTCCCTCCCATTGTTTCGACGCAGCTATCGAAGCTTGCCGTATAGCTTTAAAGTATCGGACACCAGTCATGTTGCTGAGTGACAATGCCCTTGCTAACAGCTCAGAACCATGGTTGTTGCCAGATATAAATGCGCTACCAGATATCGGAGTTGATTTCGAAACTGAATTCAATGGCACTAATGAAGATGGTGATGGAATATACCTGCCGTATCTGAGAGACGAAGAGACTTTAGCTCGACCTTGGGCAATTCCAGGGACCCCAGGATTGATGCATCGAGTTGGCGGTATAGAAAAGGAAGATGGTTCCGGAAATATCTCCTATGACCCTGAAAACCACCAAAAAATGGTAGATGTCAGACAGGCGAAAGTTGATGGTATCGACGTCCCGGATGCTGAAGTCATGGGCGATCAAGATGCTGATTTCTGTTTCTTGAGCTGGGGTTCGACATGGGGCGCAGTCGACGCAGCTACCGCCCGTCTTCAAGCAGATGGTCACAAAATTGCGTATGTTCACCTAACACATCTGAACCCCTTTCCCTCAAATCTGGGAGAGGTTCTTGGAAAGTTCAAAAAAGTACTTTGCCCAGAAATGAATGCAGGCCAGCTAGACAAACTAGTTCGAGCGAAATACCTAATCGATGTGCAGGGAGCCCACAAAATGAATGGTGTTCCATACACAACTGCTGAGATCCAAGCAGCCGCATTAGAAGCCCTCCGGGTTTGAGCAGTAAGAAATAGGAGAAATTTTTATGACTGATACTTCAACCCGCACAGGACCAGCCGACTGGGCAACAGATCAAGAAGTTCGATGGTGTCCTGGATGTGGGGATTATTCGATTCTCACCGCAATGAGAATGTTAATGCCGGAGCTAGACGTAGACCGTGAAAAAACGGTATTCGTCTCTGGTATTGGCTGCGCTGCAAGATTCCCTTATTACATGAACACCTACGGTATGCACGGAATTCATGGACGTGCTCCTGCCATTGCTTCAGGACTCGCTATGGCGCGACCCGACCTGGACATTTGGGTTATAGGCGGCGACGGCGACATGCTTTCTATCGGTGGCAACCACCTGATACATGCTTTGAGACGAAACGTTAATCTCAAAGTTCTCATGTTTAACAATATGATATACGGCTTGACTAAAGGACAATTTTCGCCCACAAGCGAATCAGGCAAGGTCACAAAGAGTTCCCCAATGGGCTCTTTAGACCATCCATTCAACCCTATATCCATAGCTTTGGGTGCGGAGAGCACTTTCGTAGCGAGAACTCACGACATGGATAGAAAGCATATGATGGACACTTTCCGTCGTGCGCATGAACATAAGGGCGCTGCATTCGTCGAAGTTTTTCAAAATTGTAATGTCTTCAACGATGGTGCGTGGGAGGGAATTACCAAAAAACAAAATCGAGATGCAAACCTGATACAGCTCAACCACGGCGAGCCAATAAAGTTTGGCGCCGAAAGTGAATTTGGTGTTGTTATCGATGACGGATCAGCGAAAATCGTTTCCGTCTCTGATGTCGCTGAAAGTAGCCTTTTGGTTCATGACGAGAATAAAGAAGATCCCTCGACTGCGTTCATGCTCAGCAGGTTAGCTCGGGGACCTTTTGAGCCGACTCCTGTAGGCATATTTCGCGCAGTTGAGCGAACTGAATATGCCGCTTCAGCGACTCAACAGTTGGCAGTCGCTCAGGACCAAAAAGGTCCTGGCGACCTAGCTGCTATTCTTCGCTCTCGCGGAACATGGACCGTTTGATCAGCTAAGAACAAGGGCCAGTTACATATGTGGCCTTTAGGAAAAATATGGCCTGGGTTCTCGATTTAGACGGTGTTATCTGGTTAGGTGGCAAGCCGATTCAAGGCTCTGTCGAGGCTGTTAAAAGGCTTGACTCAGAAGGTGAGCAGCTTCTTTTCGTTACAAACTTTTCTGCGCTGCGTAAGACTGAGATGGAAGCCAAACTTAACGATTTTGGACTGGATGCCACCAACCGCGTTATTACATCTGCCATGGCAGCGGCATCGTTAATCGAACCGGGAGAACGGGTGCTTGTATGCGGCGGTCCGGGAGTAACCGAAGCAGTCCAAGCTAGAGGAGCTGAAGCCATAGACCCGAGTAATCACTTCGATCGGAATAGCAGTGTCGATGCGGTTGTTGTCGGTTTTCATAAGAATTTTGACTTCGATAGGCTAGCCGTCTGTGCTAGAGCGCTTCACCAAAACGCTCGCTTGATTACCACCAACACAGATCCGACATATCCAACTGCAGATGGTCTCTTGCCCGGTAACGGCTCGATTACCGCCGCAGTTGCAACGGCAGGCAAAGTTGATGCCGTCGTAGCCGGTAAGCCTCATCAGCCAGTAGCAAAAATGATAATGCGCCATTTAGGCAAATCTGCCCCGGCTGTTAATGACATCGTTGTGGGCGACCTTCCATCGACTGACGGTCTATTAGCTAACGAACTCAACTTTCGCTTTGGTCTCGTTCTTTCTGGAGTGACTGATGCAAATACGGCTTTAAAGTTAAATCCGCAACCGAATATCGTAAGCGCTGATTTAGCTTCTCTCGTGAACCAAGTACTCGGCTGAAACTTTTTATACAGAGCTACTCGGGTGGTAGCTTTGACCATGTGCAGCACCTTTATTTCGAGTCGTTTATAGTGGTGCCATGAGTCGACGGCGACTTGACGAAGAACTGGTGCGACGCGGGCTAGCTGTGTCTCGGGTTCAAGCTCAAGAGCTCGTTGAAGCGAGTAAAGTTTTAGTCGCTGGAGCGATTGCCGATAAACCTTCTCGTCTGGTGTCGCCAGCAGACCCGCTGATTATCACGGTCGAGAGGTCACGGTTCGTGTCTCGTGGCGGTGAAAAACTCCAAGCTGCTATCGATGCATTCAAAATAGTAGTAACGGGTTCCCGGGTCATTGATGCTGGCGCGTCAACTGGGGGCTTTACAGATTGTGCGTTGCAGAGTGGAGCAACCACAGTGGTGGCTATTGACGTTGGTCACGGGCAGCTGCATGAGCGCATCCGACAAGATGAGCGCGTCAGAGTGTGGGAGCGGACAAATGTGAGAAATGTATCTGCTGAGGAGGTCGGGGGGCCAGCAGACCTAGTCGTTGCCGATCTGTCATTTATTTCTCTTCGAACAGTTCTAAGTAACCTTGCGGACTTTGTTCAGGAGCAAGGCGATCTCGTGATGCTCGTAAAGCCGCAGTTTGAAGCAAGCCGCAAAGAAGCTGATCGTGGTCGCGGAGTGATTCGAGACCCTAAGGTTTGGCAAAGGGTGTTACATGAAGTTGCAACTGCAGTCGACAGAGCAGGCCTCGTTGTCGTTGGGCTCATCCATTCGCCATTACTCGGCGGTAATGGGAACAGTGAGTTCCTCATGCATGCGCGTAAAGTGAAGTCAAACATCTACAGTGATAATGACGTTGACACGCTGATAACTCAAATTATTTTAGAGGTGGCACCTTGAGCACCCTAGTTTTTTCTCTTCGGAGCGAAAGTCCAGAAGCAGTTGCCTTGTGTAACAGGGTAATTAGGGGCTTGTTGCTCAAAGGGCACCAAGTTCAGATGCTACCTGAGGAAGCCGACGTCCTCACGTTGCCAGATGTCGCTACAGACATTAGTTTGCTGGGAACCAATGCCGACCTTGCCGTTAGCGTAGGTGGCGATGGAACTATGTTACGAACCTTTGACCTAGTCGCAGGAAAAAACGTACCGGTTCTCGGTGTGAACATGGGGCGATTGGGGTACCTCACAGAGTTTGAACCAGACCAAATAGACGAAGCGATCATAAGTGCATTATCGGGCGAGCTACCGATTGAGCAACGAATGATGGTTGCAGGAAAGCTGATTCGTTCTGATGGATCTGAGCGCGGCCTTTGGCTCGGACTCAACGAAGTAATTGTCGAAAAAAGAGACCAAGGACACACGGTCCGTCTGGAAGTGATGCTCGATGGAAATCATTTTGCGACATACGCGGCTGATGGGCTAATTGTCTCAACTCCAACCGGCTCCACCGCTTACAATCTCTCAGCGCGCGGAGCCGTAGTAGCTCCAACACACTTATCTTTACAACTAACACCAGTTGCACCGCACATGTTGTTTGATAGATCGTTGATCTTGGTGCCAGAAACTGAAATTAAAATACGCGTTGCTGGAAACCGAGCGGCGAACCTATCTGTCGATGGCCGTAACGTAGCAAGTTTAGAGGAAGGTGACACAATAGTCGTTACGCAGGCAATGACCTTCGCCCTGCTGGTTACCTCTGGGGGCAGTGGCTTTCATCAGGTGCTTAAACAAAAGTTTGGTCTTAAGGATAGCTAATGCTGTTGGAGCTGACAGTTCGCGACTTGGGTGTAATTGAACATTCAACTCTGTGCTTGGGGACCGGCATGACAGTTCTGACAGGTGAAACTGGGGCTGGCAAAACTATGATCGTGCAAGCGATTCAAGTTTTAATGGGCGGGAGAACCGACCAATCCATGGTGCGGTCTGGGGCCTCTGAGGCAGTTGTCGAAGGAAGATTCGAGCAAAAAAATTGTGGTGAGATTGTTCTGCGACGAGTAATTCCAATAGAGGGCAGAAGCCGTTCGTATATCGATGGCAAAATGGCATCAGCAGCCGAGATGTCTTCTTTAGGTGAGCAAATAGTCGATCTTCATGGACAGCACCAGCATCAGTCACTCCTTAGTGCTCGAGTCCAACGAGATTTTTTAGATCAGTACAGCGGAATCGATTTGAGCGCCCTGACTGCAGCAAAATCTAATCTGGCTGCGCTTCTTGAAAGCTTAAACAAGTTGGGCGGCGATGAGCAATCACGGCAACGTGAAATTGACTTTTGTAAATTTCAAATAGGAGAAATTGATGCAAGTCAGATTAGTAATGTAGATGAGCTCAGCGATTTGGAACACATGGAAGATCTTCTTGCAGATGCTGCCGCACATATTTCTGAAGGTTCAAAAGCTCATATTCTGCTCGCCGGGGATTTAGGGGCTTTCGACCAGATGAGTGCTGCTATCAACGCCCTGAGTAATCGCCAACCTTACGCTGAAATTGAGAAACATCTAAGGTCCGTAAGCGCAGAGCTATTAGATGCCACTGAAGAATTACGAGTGCTAGTTGAGCAGATAGAAGATGACCCAAAAAAATTAAATGAGGTGCGTGAGCGAAGGCAATCTCTGTTAGACCTTTGTCGTAAATATGGGGGCACGCTCAGTGAAGTGCTTGAGTTTCGTGAGAATGCTGTATCGCAGCTTGAGTCATTGAGTAGCTACGATGAATCAGCGAAACGGCTTCAAGAGTCAATTAAAAAAAGTCATTCTGAAATAGCTCGAGAGGCTAAACATATCGCTCTGACGCGAAAGAAAAATGGACCAAGCTTAGGGCAAAAAATTAGCTCCTTCTTACCTTCGCTGGCACTGGCCAATGGTTTAGTTACAGTTGCTGTGGACGGAGATGATCCAGCTGACCAGGTTGAAGTCAGATTCAGAGCGAACAGTGGTGATGTCGAGAGACCATTGGCTAAAGTTGCGTCTGGCGGTGAGCTAGCGCGTGTCATGCTTGCGATAAGGCTTGTCCTGAGCTCTGGCCCAGCGACGTTAGTGTTCGATGAAGTCGATGCAGGAGTTGGAGGGGAAGCAGCTTTGGCGTTAGGCAGAGCCCTTGCCTCTTTGGCGTTAAACCATCAAGTCCTGGTAGTTACTCACTTGCCCCAAGTCGGAGCGTTCGCAGATCAGCATGTTGTCGTCGACAAAAAAGATGATGGCGTAAGCGTAAGTTCTACTTTGAAGACGGTATCGGGAAACGAGAGAGTCGTAGAACTAGCCCGCATGTTAGCTGGCCAGCCTGAATCAGAAAGCGGTCAAAAACATGCGATTGAATTACTGGAAATAGCTGCCAAGGAACGGCTAACCACATGAAAGCCTGGAGACGTGCGAAACTACCTCCGGTAGGTAACGAAATATTAGCCAGAGCTCGAGTTGATAGACGAACCAAAAATCTTGTTAGAAGATTAGATCGCGGCGAAATAGCGGTTATAAACCACGAGGACCTCGACCGTATAGCGGCGGACGGGTTGGTCGCAGCGAGAGTATCAGCAGTCGTAAATGCAGAACCGACCATGAGCGGCCGATATCCCGCCTTGGGTGCCTTGGTCCTGATACAGGCGGGGATTCCAATCATTGACGAAATTGGTGAAGCAGCATTTAATAAAATAGTTGATGGAGAACTTTTAACCGTAAAGGGAACTGCAGTTTACAGCGGCGGAGAGCAACTCGGCAAAGGCGTTCGCCGCTCTCAAGAAGAGTTTGACGATATTTTAGAATCTGCCCGAGAAGCAGTTCGTGGTGAACTTGGCGAATTCGCTGCTAACACTCTTGAGTATCTAGCTCGCGAGCCTGAGTTAATTACCGAAGACCTGACTATAACTAATCTTGATGTTGAGATGGCCCAAAGACAAGTTCTGGTAGTGGTCCGTGGTCTTGATTTTCGAGAGGATCTATTTGCCTTGCGGCGGTCAGGCTATATGCGAGAGATGAAGCCGATTCTAATAGGGGTCGATGGTGGAGCTGACGCTTTGCTAGACGCAGGGTTGAAACCTCACTTGATAATCGGCGATTTTGACTCTGTGTCGCGGGAGGCACTCTCTTGCGGCGCGAAACTTTTGGTTCACGCTTACCCAGGGGGAGTCGCGCCGGGAACCGTTCGTCTTGACAGGTTAGGGTACCAGTATGAAATCGTTGAGGCGCTAGGAACCAGTGAAGACGTAGCAATGCGTCTAGCATTTGAGCAACGGGCGGAGCTCATAGTGATGGTTGGATCACACACGTCCATGGCAGATTTCTTTGACAAGGGCAGACGAGGTATGGCTTCAACATTCCTTACGCGTATAAAAGTCTCGTCGATCCTCGTTGATGCAAAAGGAGTAAGCCGACTGTATCGCACTCAAGTCAGAAAAAGGGATCTAGCCTTACTTGTGACGTCCGCACTGTTCACGATCGTAGTTCTTGCGATAGTCACAGAGCCACTAAGGCTTCTTCTGCGAACGGTTTGGCTTAATTTTGGGTTGTGATCAAAAGTGATTAATCTTCGATATCACATAGTTAGCATAGTTGCAGTTTTTTTGGCCTTAGGAATAGGTCTAGCTTTGGGTTCAACTTTCGTAGACTCATTTTTGGTAAATGAACTAGAGGACCAGGTCAATGAGTTCGGTCTCGAAAAAGCTCTGGCCATTGAAGAAAAATTAGATGCCGAAGAAATGGTTTTCGAAATTAACGCTGAGCTAGATGAAATCAAAGCCGTGGTGAGAGAGACACTTCCTGAAGGAAAGCTAGATGGAAGCTCTTGGATAATGCTTGCACCAGAATCGTTAAAAAATTCAGAAATATTTGATCTTGAAATGCTGTTGTCGCGCACCAGTAGCGAATTCTATGGATTCCTTTGGGTGAATGAGTCTTTGGACCTATTAGACATTAAGGCTCGGAATGCTGTTGCTACTGAGTTAAGACTGTCGAGCAATAGTCTCGCCGCTGTTACGAAAGGTTTAACGTTTTTTATTGCGAAAACTTTACTTGATGCGAAGAATATAGAGGGAGTCACCGGGTTAGGTAGCGAACCAGTAATTACGCGATTGATAAGAGCAGGACTCCTTACCTATCAAGGCTCGAACGAATCTCAGATTGGTAACTCGAACATAGGTTTGTTGTTAGTAAGCGATGTAGCTAATAAAGCCTTGAATCAGAATTTATTTCTCCCTCTCCTTAAGAAAATTGTCGACGAAGGCCTAGCGGGTAGCACCGTGGCGATAGAGATGGCTACCGCCGTTTCTCTAACTGACGAGTTTGTGAAAGAGGTGCGCTCTGACCCTCAGCTAGCCAGTTCAGTTTCAACTGTCAACGACGTTAATTCTTTTATGGGGCAGATTGTTTTTCTCTCATCCTTGGAAAATTTGCCTCTTGTGACGCACTATGACGAAAAGCTGTTTATAGATACGGTGAAGTCGAAATGACTCACGTAGTTGCTGTTGTTCCTGCGCACAACCAGATCCAAAGTATCTCAGCCACGGTGAAAGCCCTCCTGGGGTTAGAGGAGCTCGGGGAAGTCGTCGTCGTTGATGACGGTTCGACCGATGGAACGGGTGAAGCGGCCAGAGAAGCAGGGGCACGCGTGATCTCTTTACCAAAGAACTTAGGTAAAGGCGGTGCGGTATCAAAAGCCGTTGGCGCATCAGGAGCTCCAGACGGTTATCTGTTAATTGACGCAGACCTAAGTAGTTCAGCTTCCCATGCTAAAGTTTTGCTAGAGATGCTCACGAGCGATGCGGCTGACATGATTGTTTCAGTGTTTCCTAAAGCTGGAAGGTCACGAGGTTATGGAATCGTCAAGCGTATGGCAAATAGGATACTCTTGTCTGCAACTGGCAGATCGTTTGAAGAACCGCTCTCAGGGCAGCGAGCCATTAAAGGCCCGCTGCTAAGATCTTTAAATCTAGCGAGCGGCTTCGGTCTGGAGGTAGGAATGACCCTTGATGTAGCAGCAAAGAATGCTCGAATTCTTGAAGCAGAAGTGCCGTTTATTCATCGGGCATCTGGCAGGAATATCGCTGGTTTCATTCATCGAGGAATTCAGGGTGCAGATTTGTTGAAAGCTGCTGCGTCTCGCTTAGGTTGGCGTAGCACTCTGGCAGCTGTTGTTAAAATTCCGTTTACGGGGGAGTGGAAGTGATCTTAACACTGGGCGTTTTTGTAGTTTCAGGACTCGGGGGACTATTGGCTTGGGGCCGTTTGGGGTCTTCGCTGCACAGAGAGCCGTGGATGAAACCTAACTATAGAGGCCAACGATTAGTTGCCGTTTCTGGAATGCTGTCTGTTCTTGTAGCTCTAGCCAGCACTGTCAGCTTAATTGTAAATTTTCAAGATTCGTTGAGAGTCAAGCACGGAATGTCCGTACTTCTTCTCTTGGCAACGTTTTGCGTCTTAGGATTTTTTGATGACGTATCGCCTCAAGAAAGTGGTGGGGGTTTTATTGGGCACTTGAAGGCTCTGCTGCGGGAGCGAAAAATGACTTCAGGACTCTTTAAGTTAGTCGGAGGCCTTGCTATTTCAGCAATAGCGTTAGTTGTTGCGGATGCTACTACTACTTGGGTTCAGCTAATCAGAGCTGTGTTGATCGTAGCGTGTTCGGCAAACCTACTAAATCTCTTCGATCGTGCTCCTGGCCGTGCAACAAAAGTAGGTATTGTCTGGTGGGTTGTTCTGGTCGGGTCTGTGGCCTTATGGGCGAGCCCATCGGCTCTAGTAAGCACGGCGTGGGCTTCTGCGATAGTAGGAGCGGCAGTAGGATTGATGCCTTCAGAACTTTTAGAGAGACATATGCAAGGAGACAGCGGTGTGAATGCGTTAGGAGCAATAATAGGTTTCACGACGATCCTCGTTGCTTCAGACCGTATTGAATGGTTCCTTCTTGCCGCCCTGTTGGGCCTTAATTTATTGAGCGAAAGGGTATCTTTCAGCTCATTAATCGCAAGGAATCAAGTTTTGCGTCGCTTAGACAATATGGGATCTTCATTTCCTCGATGAAATCTGGTCAACTTTGTCTAAATTTGAAAACCTTTACAAGAGCATGCCGAAGAAATGACTTAAGACAAGCTATGTTCGAAGGGAACGAGTCGGGAATTTGGACATGACCAAGCACATCTTTATCACAGGCGGCGTTGCCAGCGGGTTGGGAAAAGGGATAACGGGCTCGTCATTAGGTCGACTTCTGAAAAGTCGTGGGCTCAAGGTAACAATGCAAAAATTTGATCCCTATATAAACGTCGATCCTGGAACCATGAATCCCTTTGAGCATGGGGAGGTTTTCGTAACAGACGATGGAGGCGAAACAGATTTAGATTTAGGACACTACGAACGATTTATAGACGTACCTCTTAGCAAAGATTCAAATGCTACAACCGGATCGATTTATCAAACGGTTCTCGCAGCGGAACGCCGTGGAGAATTTCTTGGACGAACGGTCCAAGTGATTCCTCACATTACCGATGAGATTAAACGACGTATCAACCGTCTGTCTGCGAATGATACTGATGTTGTCATTACAGAAGTGGGTGGCACCGTAGGGGATATAGAAATTCTGCCGTTCCTCGAAGCCATTAGGCAAATGCGGCTGGACGTTGGACGTGGAAATGTTTGCTACGTTCACGTGACACTCGTGCCCTTCATAGGGCCTTCTGGTGAACAAAAAACAAAACCCACACAGCATTCAGTTACTGAACTGCGAAGTCGCGGAATTCAGCCTGATGCGGTGGTTCTTCGAAGCGAAGAGCCAATTGAACCTTCTCTGCGCGACAAAATATCACGGCTATGCGATGTCGATATCTCAGCAGTGGTTAATGCGCCAGATGTGGGAAACTTGTATGAAGTTCCCTTGATCTTGCATGACGAGGGTCTAGATGATTATGTGTGTGACATTTTGGGATTAACTGGGTTGGTTCCTGACCTATCTTCTTGGACTGACTTAGTCAACCGTATAGAAATGCTGGAAGATACGGTTCTAATAGGAGTTATTGGTAAATATGTGAGCCTCCCAGATGCGTATATGTCGGTTGTTGAATCGCTAAGACATGGTGGCTACTACCATGGAACAAAAGTCCAGCTTGAATGGATACAAGCTGAAGAAGTTGAAGGGTTGTTAGCGGCTGGTCGCCTCGGGCACCTAGACGGAATAGTTATTCCGGGAGGCTTCGGCGAGCGCGGTATTGAGGGAAAGATTGCTGCAGCTCAGTTCTCGCGTGAGAACAATATCCCATGTCTAGGCATATGCTTAGGACTCCAGGTTATGGTCATCGATTTTTGTCGTAACAAGCTGGGGCTAGCAGGAGCGACTAGTCGGGAATTTGATTTAACAACCCTACATCCGGTTATAGATTTAATGGAATCTCAAAAAGATGTTATTGACATGGGCGGAACTATGAGGCTCGGTGTCTATCCCGCTCGGCTGGCTGAAGGAAGTCGAATTGCTGCAATGTATGCGGATAATCTCGTATACGAAAGGCACCGCCATCGCTATGAAGTGAACAACGACTATAGGTCACCTATGGAAGCTGAAGGGCTTTTATGCAGTGGGCTTTCTCCAGATGGCAGATTAGTCGAGTTTATTGAACTTGAAAATCATCCTTTCTGGGTCGGAACTCAGGCACACCCTGAATTCAAGAGCCGCCCTGATGCGCCGGCGCCATTATTTCGGGGTCTGATTGGCGCTGCGCTAGCTCGCTCAGAAGGAAGAAATCCGCACCTGATCAAAACTCCAATTGAGTCGGTCGACTAAACAGTGTCCGATAAGTCTGGTCACGAACCACTGGTACCGTCATTTAGGATGCTTTCTGCAGAGCAGGTATTTGAAGGTTACGCCTTCGCTGTGGAGCAGACTAAGTGGGTTGATCATCTAGGTCAGGAATTCGAACGAGATGTTGTTCGACATAATGGCGCTGTTGCTATTGTTCCGATAACAGAAGACTTAGAGCACGTTTATCTAGTACGACAGTTCAGGCCGACGATCGGCGACTGGTTACTTGAGATTCCAGCCGGACTTCGAGATATAGCAGGCGAGAATGAAATCGATACGGCTCACAGAGAGCTAATGGAAGAAGTCGGCTACTCAGCGAAGACTATGGATTATCTGATGACGCTTCGTACAGCCGTTGGATTCAGCGATGAACAAATTTCGATATTTTTAGCTTTAGGCTTGGAAGCTGGTAGTCGAGAAGCCGACGGTATTGAAGAGGAGAGTATGACCGTTGAGTGTGTCCGGTTATCGGATATCCCCATGATGATAGAAACCAAACAGCTGGTAGATGCGAAAACTATTGCCGGGTTGTCAGTGGCCTTGCATCGGCTTAATGCATAGAGAGCAATGAGCCGATGGTAGGCGATGCTTTGCCGTTGGAAGTTGAAGATTTTCTGACGTGGCTCGCGTCTGAAAAAGGACGAGCTCCCACGACTTTAAATGCTTACAGACGCGATATCACTACCTTTATCGGTTGGCTAACTAAGTATAAACTGACCCTTTCTGAAGCTGGAACGAAAGATTTAGCTAAATACATAGCTTTTCTCAAAGAGAAAGGAAGGGCTCCATCGACAGTAGCTCGAGCTACAGTCGCTGTTAGGTCCTTGTACAGATTTCTAACAATCGAAGGACTATTACCTGAGGACCCGACAGCTGTTCTTGATGTGCCAAAAGTGCCGAAGGGCCTACCGCGGGCTTTAAGCGAGAACCAAATAGAGGCTTTACTAGGATCTCCTCTGGGCGTTAGCCCATTAACGAAAAGAGATAGGGCAATTTTGGAAGTGCTCTATGGAGGGGGGCTTCGTATCAGTGAACTAGTTGGTTTATCACTCGGCGACATAGATATTGATGCATCTCTTATGCGGGTTTTAGGTAAAGGCAACCGAGAAAGAATCGTTCCAATCGGACGGCTCGCGTCAGATGCGTTGATCGATTGGCTTGGTAGCAGCGGTCGACCGGTGTTAAGTCCTGAAGTGTGGGCGTCTCGAGAAGCTGAAACTGCAGTGTTTCTTAATGCCAGAGGTGGTCGGTTAAGTCGACAGGGCGCATGGTTAGTCGTCAGAGGACATGGCGACAATGTCGGATTGGGACCTGAGCTGACCCCCCATGTTCTTCGGCATTCCTGTGCTACTCATATGCTTAACCACGGTGCCGATATTCGAACTGTCCAAGAACTACTGGGACATATTTCCATTACCAGCACGCAACGGTACACCTTAGTAAGTCAACAAGTGCTTCGCGACGTTTATGACTCAGCTCACCCTAGGGCGCAACTTTGAAGTCTAAGAAGTAATATTTGGCTAATGCGACGTTCAGCACTTCATCTTCCTCTTCGTTTTCTTGAGACGGTCCGAAAGCCCAAGCTGCATGAAATAGATGATTCATGGGCTCATTCGAAGTTGTCACCGTCGGAGATAGAGCTATGGGTAAATATGGGCTCGGCTGACCGACGCCACTGCATAAGCGTCGCCAAGAATGTGGAAAAAATTCTTCCTAATGACCAGGTAGTCATTAAGGCAGCGCTTTTGCATGACATTGGTAAATCGAAAGCTTCGAGCAGCGCTTTGTTCCGCGTCTTTGCGACCGTAATCAGTTTTTTTATCACTAAGAAATTAGCTCAAGATTGGATGAATAGTCGAGTTTTAGGTAGCGAAGTGGGGCAGTACCTCTGCTATCCCAGCGTTGGCGCCGAACTCTTAAAGCTTGCTGGTAGCGATCCTTTCGTTTGTGCGTGGGCAAATGAGCATCATTTCGAACAACAAAATTGGACTGTAGATCGTTATCTAGGGAGAATTCTAGAAGAGGCCGATGAGCAGACTAATTGGAAATTGAGATTATGAACGGGACGGAACTTACTAGTCACTTACAGGCGGTCTTTCTGGAAATTCACGGAGACCGTGCTGGAACGTTTAAGGTCCCAGCGGTTGATGAATCTATATCGAAGGCGAGACAAAAAGCACGCGGGTTTATAACGCCTGAGCAACGAGTCGACTTGGCCGGAGGTCTTGAGGCATTCAGAAATTGGTTGATAGAGCGCGATCCCGAAGCAGCGGAGAGAGTTTCCGCTGGAAGGCCAGCTCCTCAAGACATCGGAACTGTTATGCACGCTGCAGAAGATTATGCAGTAGCGGAGACGTGGGAAGACATAAATTTTGATGACGCATCGTTACTCAAATCTCGATTTGAGAAGACAGTAATTGAAACTTTGGAAGAGAGAAACCCAGGACTCAAGCGAGCCCCGTTGCGACTTCGGGACAGAAACGTTAGAACGATGCTCAGCGGTTTTTTCGTCATATTCCTGTCGTCTGGGTTCACAGCAGTTACTGGAATCGGTGCGATGCTCGGAACAGTCGTGGGAGTCTCGATCTTTGTGTTTGGATTCCGGTCATGGTGTGTTGGCGCAACACGTTCCAACATTAATGAAGTTTCAGTTTTTAAAGGCGGAAGAATCCAAAGAGATGAACGGGGCTCGCTCTAAAGTCCTAGTAAGACAGTCAAGGTCAAGCCTATAAAAATCCCATTGCTTCTTTGGCCTTAGCGACGGTTTTAGCAGCGACTTGGCGCGCTTTTTCTGCCCCAACTGAGATAGTTCTATTCAACTCAGCTTTGTCGCTGAGTAGTTCAGCTCGCTTCACTTGTATTGGAGAAATCGCTGCAATGACCGCATCTGCTGCATCATTTTTCAATGGCCCGTATTGATGATATTCGTCAGCAAGAATCTCAGGGCCCATTCCTGTTGTTGCCCCTAGAATCGAAAGAAGGTTCGAGACTCCTGGTTTCTTCGCCCAGTCGTAGCGAACATCGTTATCAGAGTCGGTAACTGCTCTTTTGAATTTTTTTCCAATAGTTGAGGGTTCGTCGAATAATCCAACCGTTCCTTGAGGGGAGTTAAGAGACTTTGACATTTTTACGTTCGGAGATTGAAGGTCCATGACCCTTGCTGCCACTGCAGGAATCGCTGCTTCAGGGATGGTGAAAGTATTGCCGTAACGGCTGTTGAATCGCTCAGCAATATTTCGGGTTAGCTCTAAATGCTGTCTTTGGTCATCGCCGACCGGAACGCGGTCTGCGTCGTAGAGTAAAATATCAGCAGCCATTAAGGCTGGGTAGGTGAAGAGTCCAGCAGAGATGTGCTCTTGTCCAGAGTCTCCTTGTTTAGCCGCTTTATCTTTGAACTGTGTCATTCGTTTGAGCTCACCGTATGACACCGTGCACTCAAGAAGCCAGGATAATTCTGTGTGCTGATGAACTTGACTTTGAACGAATAAGGTGCAGATATCAGGATCTAACCCGATGGCGATCAGAGTAGCCATAGTCTCTAGAGTCTTTGATCTTAACTGCTCTGGATCTTGCTGGACTGTGACTGCATGTAAATCAACGGCACAGTAAAAACTATCGTGTTCATGCTGATCAGATGTCCATTGGCGCAATGCTCCAAGGTAGTTACCAAGGTGTATGTCGCCGGTTGGCTGAATTCCCGAAAGCACTCGTGTCATGTGTGGAGAAGATACAGGAAAGAAGAATGAGAACCTTTGGTAAGAGCACCTACAAAAAATTAAAATTTTATTAATAACTGTGACCTATGGAGTTACACCAATGTCATTTGCTGGGCTATCGTGAAGCAATGGCCTATGAGGTGCATACCGAAGTTTATGATGGTCCTTTTGATCTGTTGCTACATCTTATTTTGCAGGACCAAGTAGATATTTACGAAGTTTCATTAACCAGGATCGTAGATGCCTACTTGGCTGAGCTCGATAAGATGGTCGAACGGGTTAGGGAAGAGCGAGAAGTAACTGGCCAAATTGACCTGGAGATGGCGACAGAGTTTTTACTGATCGCCGCAACTTTGGTTGAGTTAAAGACTCGGCGCCTTTTGCCAGCGACAAATGATTTAGATCTTGATGAGGAATTAGGAATTTGGGAAGAGCGTGACCTCCTGCTCGCTCGTTTGGTCGAATGTAAAACTTTCAAAAATGCGGCTGAAGTATTACGGCAACTATCTACGGTAGCTTCTTTGTCATATGCGAGACGAGCCGGGCCCGATGAGCGTTTTTTCGCGCTAGCCCCAGATCTTCTTGAAGGGATTAGTGCCGAAGATCTGAGAACTGCCTTTATTAGGGCTTTGACGCCAAAGCCGCGCCAATCAGTAGACCTGCACCACGTGGCACCGATCACCGCAAGCGTTACGGATGCGATGGTCGAGATGATTGACGAGCTTCCCCGGGCCGGAACTATGAGCTTTAGGGGACTAACAGAAGGATTTGTCGACCGAATAGAGATAGTAGTTCGATTCTTAGCTGTTCTAGAATTGTTCAAACAAGGGTATTTAGAACTCGAACAAGATGACCATTTTGGCGATATTTCTATTCGTTGGATTGGCGAGCAGGATGGCGTTCTAGTTTCAGTAAAAGCTGATGGTTACGATGGCTGAGCGCTCTGAACCTTTTTCACACGATGAAACTTTTAACGCTATAGCAGCGCAGGTTGAATCCCAGCAGTCCTTGCCTAATGACGCTGGAAGTTTCGAGGATGAACGAAGTCTAGATCCTGAAATAGATCTTGTTGCTCCGTCGTCGGATGTAGGAGCTGCGTTGGAAGCAATTCTTATGGTGGCCGAGCAACCGGTAGAAGTAGGACTACTTGCACAGATACTAGAAATTTCGACAGAGACAGTTGTGTCTTTATGCAGCTACCTAGCTGATAGTTACGAAGATGAAGGCCGTGGGTTTACTATCGCAAGGATTGCTGGGGGCTACCGTTATCAAACGGTGGAGGCCCAGTCTCCATATGTGGAGCGGTTTATTCTCGAAGGTCAAATGACTCGGTTGTCATCTGCAGCGCTTGAAACGCTCGCTATCGTCGCCTACAAACAACCCATTTCACGCGCCCAAATTTCTGCGATCCGTGGGGTTAATGTAGATGGCGTCGTGCGTACTCTTCAGCAGCGCGGGTACATCAACGAAGTCGCGAGAGATTCGGGACCTGGCAGCGCAGGATTGTACGGAACAACTCCAAGTTTTTTGGAACGGCTAGGTCTGGATAACTTAGAAGAATTACCTAGCCTTGGGGAGTTCGTGCCAGAGTCAGAAATATTCGAGACTCTTGAGTTAGCGCTTCGAAATAGCTCGGAGGATGACTCGGGGATAGCAGAGTGACCGAAGAGGAATCACCTGAGCGACTCCAAAAAATTATGGCTAGGTTCGGAATTGCCAGTCGCAGAGTCAGCGAAGAAATGATCGAGGCAGGACGAGTAAAAATAGGTGACCGCGTCGCCGTGCTCGGAAACCGTGTGAGCTCGACAGACGTTGTCCTTATCGATGAAGTCCCGCTGCTTAGAGATTCTTCATTAGTTCACTATCTCCTGAACAAGCCAGTTGGAGTAATTTCGACTTCGAAAGATCCTTCTGGTAGACCCACCGTAGTTGGTCTTGTTCCTCAGATCGAAAGAGTTTTTCCTGTTGGGCGCCTTGACTCAGAAAGCGAAGGGCTTCTAATAATCACGAATGATGGAGACCTAACCCATCGACTCACACACCCATCATTTGGAGTACCAAAGGAGTACCTTGCTCATGTCGTGGGTGTTCCTGCGCCCGGCGCACTCAGAGCCTTACGAGAAGGAGTTGAGCTAGATGATGGTTTAACTTCGCCTGCTCAGGTGTCGATGGTCCAAGAAGGGCTTCTTAAGATAGTCATTCATGAGGGTCGTAACAGGCAAGTCAGACGCATGTGTGAAAGTATCGGCCATCCAGTACTGCGATTAGTCCGGACTCGAATAGGACCTATCAGTGACCCTAAGCTTGAATCTGGGAAATGGCGGTTGCTTTCTCCCAAAGAGATTCGATCTCTGTACTCCGCTACGTTACAGGAACAGAGTGATAGTACGAAATAGATCAGCTAGCTTGGTGTCCTCCTCGGTACCATTCATTCTGGTGAAAACACTTTCCTATAAAATGCTGAAAATGATTTATGACTGCTGAAATTAGACGTGCTCAGATTGTGGGAACAGGGCTAATCGGTGGTTCAATCGCAATGGCTCTGAAGTCACTTGGTTGGCACGTGACAGGCCGAGATAAGGTCCCCGAGAATGCGTCTAGGGCTTTGTCCCTGGGAGCTATTGACATAATCGGATCTGACTTAGCTGCTGAATTTACGTTCGTAGCTGTTCCAGCGGGCTCGACCGAAGAAGAAGTAAGACGAGCATTAGATGAGACATCTGGCTTTGTGACAGATACAGGGAGTGTTAAAGCTTCTATAACTTCGGCTATAAGTAACCCGAGGTTTATTCCAGGACACCCAATGGCTGGATCAGAACAAGATGGAGTCAATGGCTCTGATCCCCAAATTTTCGTTGGTGCTGTATGGGTTCTTACTCCATCATCAGGGACTGAAGATAATGGGCTCAGAGAACTCCAAGCTCTTTTGGGAAGCATTGGCTCTGACGTTGTCACTATGGGTGCAGAGCGTCATGACGCTCTAGTCGCTATCGTGTCTCACGTCCCACACCTGACAGCAGCGGCAATGATGTGTATGGCAGACGACAGAGCTAATGACGATAGTCCGCTTCTAAGACTTGCTGCAGGCGGCTTTCGCGATATGACGAGAATTGCTGCTGGAAACCCCCGGATATGGCTAGATATTTGCCAAGAAAATCGATTGGCAATTATCTCTGCGCTCGACGAGTTGTCGAAAAGATTAGGTGAAATGCGGGAGATAGTGGCTGGGGATGATGTCGAGAGCTTGAACGCGCTCCTGTCTCAAGCTCGCAGAGCTAGGAATAATCTTCCAGCGCGTTATGTAAGACCACAAGATTTGATTGAAGTTCGTGTATCGATTCCTGACAAAAAAGGGCAAATCGCGAAAATTACAATGCTCGCTGCAGACTGTGATGTCAATGTGGTGGACATAGAAGTCACTCATAGCGTTGAAGGCTCCCAAGGTATCCTTGTTCTGGTTGTCTCTAGGACTGAGTCTCAAAGGTTCCTGACGGCCCTTGCGGGTTTGACATATCATGCAACAATACGAGAACTAGCGTGAAGACTGGTCGTCTCCTGACCCCATTCGTATCTCCTGCTAAAGGAGTTGCAGATGTGCCGGGTTCCAAAAGTCTGACCAATAGAGCATTGATATGCGCCGGTCTGGCTGACGGGACGAGCGTAATCCAAAATTTTCTTATGGCTGATGATACTGAAGCTATGATTGCTGCTTTGCAAGATCTTGGGGTCTCTCTAACCGCCCATGAGAATGGCCGATCTCTTCAAGTAACGGGATTGTCGGGCCCACCAGACGTCTTGGATGTAGCAATCAATGCCCGGCTATCGGGCACTACTTCACGGTTCATTGTCCCAGCTGTAGCCGTGGGCCGAGGCAAGTTCACCATAAGTGGCGAGGCCCCTTTGATGAGGCGGCCTTTTCATGACCAAATAGTTGCACTTCGTTCATTAGGAGCAAATATTACCGAATTGGGTGAAGCTGATTGTCTTCCGCTAAAAGTTGATGCTAACGGTCTCGAGGGTGGGACAATTTATGTAAATGCTGAGAAAAGCAGCCAGTTCGCAAGTGGAATTTTGATGGCAGCCCCACTCATGAAAAATGGTTTGACCTTACATCTCGAGGGTGCAGTAGTCAGCAGACCATACATCGAGTTGACTTTGGACGTTATGCGAAGATTCGGAGCTGAAATATCAAATCCGACAGGTGGTACCTATGTGGTTTCACCAACGGGTTACAAGCCGGCTAACTATCGGGTCGAACCCGATGCCTCTGCAGCTTCGTATATGTTTGCTGCAGCAGCAATCACAGGCGGAAGAGTGCGCGTAAACGGGCTAAGTCGATCAAGCAAGCAGGGCGATATTGAATTTGTTGATGTCCTTGAGAATCTTGGTGCCACGGTGCATTCTGGTGAGACATTTTTAGAAGTAGCAGGCGGTTCGTTGTCAGGTGGAAAATTTGATTTGAAGGATTTTTCTGACACTGCCCAAACGTTAGCTGCTGTTGCAGCGTTTGCCAGCGCCCCCATTGAGATAGAGGGAATTGGTTTCATTAAGGCTAAAGAAACTGACCGTATAGAAGCAATGGCGACAGAACTTGAACGTTGCGGCGTTGCAGTCGAGCGAAGCCAAAATGGAATGGTTATAAATCCTAACCAATGGGCACTGCGTAGCGCTCAGGTAGAAACTTATAACGACCACCGAATGGCTATGTCAATGTCGTTACTTTCTCTACGAGTTTCAGGAATCGAAATCATAGACCCAGAATGTGTTGACAAGACTTTTCCTAAGTTTTTTGAAGTTTTAGAGAGCCTGAGAGATAAGAACGATTTCTTTTCCGAAACAACACCGGTGATAGCGATCGACGGCCCAGCCGGCGCTGGTAAATCAACTATCGCTAAGCTCTTAGCGGAACATTTAGGAGTCCCTCATTTCGATACTGGGGCCATGTATCGAGCGGTTACGCTAGCTTGCCTTGACGCCGGCCTTGACGTTGGAAATGTCGAAGCGGTAGCGCGTTTAGCTAAAAAAATTGAGATAAAAGTCGGGTCACGAGTTCAGGTCGATGGCGTTGACGTAAGCGAAAGAATTCGTGGAATTGAGGTCGGACAGAACGTAAGCGCTGTCGCAGCAAACTCCCTAGTTCGGACGATTCTAGTGGAACGTCAGCGACGTTGGGCCATTGAGTCAGGCGGCGGTGTTATGGAGGGAAGGGATATCGGAACAGCCGTGTTTCCTGATGCTGCTCTAAAAATATTTTTGACAGCAACTGTAGATGTGAGGGCAAAACGTCGATTTGACGAGAAGTCTGATCAGTCTTTGGAGCAGGTTAGAAAAGAGATTTTATCTCGTGATGAGACAGATTCTAATAGGCAAGACTCACCTCTTCGAATAGCAGCTAACGCGGTGATCGTCGACACAAGCAACTCGACGATTGCTAGAACTGTTGAATTACTTGGAATGTTATTTCGCTCAGAGGTGAGTCGATAAGTGACTGCAAAACCCTTCATAGACGAAAGAGCTCGTTGGCATAATCGAGCCATGTATCGGGTCCTTAAGTATCTTCTCTGGCTTTTTTTCAAAGTCTGGAATCGAGTAACCATCGAAGGCGTGGAGAACATACCGAAAGGCGCATGTGTGTGGGCTCCGAATCATAGAAGCTACATAGACACGCCGTTGCAAGCTGCTATTCCGGCCAGGCTTCGTTTCATGGGCAAAGATTCCATGTGGAATAACCGATTCTTTGGTTGGCTTTTCACAACGATAGGTAGCTTTCCAGTTAGCAGAGGAACATCTGATAGGGCTGCATTGAGTACAGCTCTAAACGTCTTGATGAGTAGTGATGATCCAGTTGTTGCTTTTCCAGAAGGTGAGAGAAAAGATGGTCCACGTGTGCACCCCCTCTTTGACGGAGCAGCGTATCTTGCTGCAAAGGCACAGGTTCCTATTGTCCCGGTAGGGATAGGAGGCACGGCGAAAGCTATGCCGCGTGGTGCAAAAATGATTTACCCCAAACGGATCCACGTAATTATAGGTAAGCCCATGCACCCACCAGCTTTATCAGATACAGGAAGACTGTCTCGTAAAGAAGTGAGAAACACTACGGAGTTACTTCGGGAAGAAATTCAGAATCTTTTCGATCGAGCTCAAATGAAAGTCGGAGGACCTAATCTGCGAGACACCGAAGACTAACGAGAGAAATCTGAAGTAACCAACCTAGTGTCAGAAGCCGACAGCGGAGAGTTCAGGTTAGTTAGCGAGCACCGATAGCACCTCGCTAGCAGATACATCTCGATCTCTAGCGGCTTTTCTGCAGTTGGGTGCGACTGCGAGCATCACATGAACGGCAGCTTCGAGTGAAGTAAGCAAATTGCGGAGCTCCCTAGGAGGAGGGAAGTATTCATCTTCTTGAGTGATGGAGATTTCTCGCACCCCATTGTTTGGAGCTAGTTTAGTGATCACTGCTTGAACTAATTCTTCCGGAGCTGAAGCTCCTGCGGTAACACCTATGATGCCTTTCAAGTCGCCCGGTAGCTCTGAAACTGAATTTATTCTGAAGACTTGGGTGTTCCCTGCCTCATAAGCAAGTTTTGCTAATGCCATTGTGTTGGAAGAATTAGCGGAACCTATAACTATTACTGCATCACATTGTGCTGAGATAGCTGAAAGGGCTGACTGTCTATTAGTAGTTGCGAAACAAAGATCGCTGCGGCCAGGCATCCAAACGTCAGGAAACTTGTTGACAGTAGCCTCAAGCACTCCTTCCCAGTCTTTATGGCTTAAAGTTGTCTGGGCTAAAATAGCAATCGGCTCAGCGAACTGGGGTAATGCCTCGACTTGTGCTGCGGTCTCAACAAGGCTTATTTCCTGTGGGGCAACGGCCATAGTGCCAACTGCCTCCTCGTGCCCCTCATGTCCGACATATACAATTCGGTAGCCTTTTCCAACCCGTACTTGAACTTCGTGATGGACCTTCGTTACTAATGGACAGACCGCATTTACAACGAACCCACCAGAGCGCTCTGCCTCAGAGACCACCTCCGGAGCCGAACCATGAGCGGACAGCATAATAGGCCGCCCTTTAGGGACTTGAGAAATATCGTCGACGAATTCAACACCAAGCTGACGAAAGCGATCTACAACTATTTGGTTGTGAACAATCTCGTGATAGCAGTAGACCGGCGGCTCGAACGATCTCACCATCCAGATAAGTGCTTTGATAGCCATTTCCACCCCCGCGCAAAAACCTCGAGGGGAAGCCAGAAGAACTTGGTCTACGTTCACGTCTTTGAGGTTAGCGTGCTCAGGGGGCGAGAAAGAAGAAGATCTGTTCGGCGATGGCGCTCAATTTAGGAGGATCACTCAGATCAGGAGGAGAGAGAACAGATGGGCCTATCCTTAACAAGGTATGTCACGTCCAATTATCGTCGCCGTAGAGCCGGGTAGCCCGGCTTACGAAGCTGGCCTACTTCCCGGTGATGAAATCGTAACAATTGATGGAGAAGTTCCGACCGATGTCATTAGGTGGCAACTCTTAGTTGATGAGCCCGACCCAGTTTTTGAGATTAGTCGCGGTGGGCTTGAAATTAGTTTGACCGTAGCTAAACCGGCGAGCAGCTCACTAGGAGCTGATGTCGATGCAGCGATATTTGATCGTGTGAGAACGTGCGACAATCATTGCGAGTTCTGCTTCATCTACCAACTACCTAAGGGGATGAGGCGCAGCCTCTATATGAAAGATGATGATTATAGGCTGTCTTTTTTGTACGGAAATTTCACCACTCTTACCCGCTTTACCGAAGCCGATCTTGAAAGAGTGATTTCTGAGAGTTTGTCGCCTCTTTATGTGTCCATCCACGCTACGGATCCTGAAGTTCGAAGTCGTATGCTCAAAAACAAGCGAGGTGCTTACAGCCTGAGATGGCTTAGGGCTCTGCTTGACCATGGCATCGAAATTCATGGCCAGATTGTTGTGTGTCCTGGTCTTAATGACGGAGACCTTCTTGACCAAAGCCTCATGGGTATTTTAGATAAATACTCGGAGTTAGCCTCTGTTGCCGTAGTGCCTCTGGGTGTTAGTGACTATAACCGTGAGACATCGATGCGAGCGCACAGCGAAGACGAGGCTCGAAAAGTAGTAGAAATTGTTGAAGACTGGCAGACCCGATTTCTAAAGTTGTTGGGGCGCAGGATGGTCTTCGCCGCAGACGAGTACTATTTGATTGCCAACGTGCCGTTCCCGAGTTCATCGACGTACGGAGAGTTTCCGATGCATGAAGATGGGATTGGAATGGTCCGGGCTTTCGAAGCGGAATTTAACGGAGACGTTGAAAGTGGAATCGGCCCTAGGGCAGGTTTTTTCCATTGGGTAGACGGAGCACCCGCTGAGGGCTACCGCGCTCCTCGAGAAAAACCTGTGGTAGCCAATAGAGGTGGTGAGCTATTAACTAATATTGAAGACCTCGAAGGGTCTTCGGTGCCAGTGCAGCTAAAACCTAGTAGGAAAGCTCCGATTGGCATACTTACGGGCAGCTATGGCATGCGGGTCCTTGCTCCGCTCTTAGAGGAATTAGACCGAGAAGATGTAAGACTTATAGAAGTTGAAAATAATTTTTTTGGCGGAAATATTGGTGTTAGCGGTTTGATGGTTGGAGAAGATATAAGTCGGGTTTTAGAAGTTGAGCCCGAGGGTCACCGTTATTTATTGCCAGATGTTTGTCTAAGCTCGGGCCGATTTCTGGATGGCGTAGAAGTTGTTGACCTTCCTCGAAGTGTCGAGGTTGTGCCCGCTGACGGCATAGCATTGCGAGCTGCTCTTGAGGGCACCTCGCAACGGTCAATACCAGGAGGTAAGCATGGCTGAGTTACCTGTTGTGTCAGTTGTCGGGAGACCCAATGTTGGAAAATCAACTTTGTTTAATCGTATAATTGGTCGAAGAGAGGCGATAGTTGAAGAGCGTTCAGGCGTTACCAGGGACCGTAAAACTTTGGAAGCAGAATGGTCAGGCAACTCATTTTTACTCGTTGATACTGGCGGTTGGATGCCCTCGGGCACAGATCTAGATGAAAAAGTTTCTGCTCAGAGTGAAAAAGCCATGTATGACTCGGATCTCCTGCTGATGCTTGTTGATGCGACTACAGGAATTACAGAAGAAGACAGCCGTATCGCTAGCCTGCTTCGTCGTATCGATACTAATGTTCTGCTGGTGGTTAACAAGGTTGATCATTCAGGACGCGACCTTGACGTATGGAATTTTATGGGCCTAGGTCTAGGGGAACCATTTGCGGTTTCCGCCCTTCATAGCCGTTATACAGGTGATTTGTTGGATCGTATAGTCGAACTGTTGCCATCTGAGGCTGATGATGAAGATGTCCTATCGAGCCTAGAGATAGAAGATGATGGCGTTCCTGGAGTAGCAATCGTGGGACGTCCGAACGTCGGAAAATCTACATTGTTTAATCGGATGATCGGCGATGAGCGTTCTGTGGTGCATGACATGCCAGGTACTACACGAGATGCAATAGATACAGTGGTCGATACTGATTTAGGTCCGGTTCGTTTCATAGATACTGCGGGCATGAGAAGGAAAGCTCGCGTAGATGATGACACCGAGTACTATTCGAATCTTCGCGCCTTGAGAGCATTGGATAAGGCTGATGTTGCACTCTTGGTTATTGACGCTAGCGAAGGAGTTACTGCTCAGGACCAACGTCTGGCTGAGAGAGTGGACGGAGCCGGATGCCCAATTGTGGTCTTGATGAACAAGTGGGAGGTGCTTGACCAAGAACAAAAAGATGAAGTTATGTATCAGGTAGGCCAACGGTTACATTTTTTAGGAGAATCGCCAATACTGCGAATAAGCGCCCGCACAGGTCAAGGTGTTCACCGGCTGATACCGGCTCTTGAGGCAGCTATAGATGCATATGAGACTCGGGTTCCAACCCGCAAAGTTAACGAGGTGATTCAACTAGCGCAGTCAGCTCAGCCGGGGCCACATGGGGCTCGAGTCCTCTACGCTACACAAGGAGCAGCTGAACCTCCTACGTTCACTTTGTTCTCAAATAAAGAGATACCGGCGAGTTACATGAGATATTTGGAACGCAAACTTAGAGAAGCATTCGATTTAGGGGCAACGCCTATACGCATGCGTGTCCGCAGGCGGGGATAGCGGGAACTATGCCTATCGCTATCGTAAATGGATTTTAGTTGTGCCTTGGTGTGAGTCTTGTGAGCGTCACGTAGACAAAGGACTGTTGAGCAGCCAAGGTGGCTGCCCTTCTTGTGGGAAGCAGATTGGTGAACCATCTAAGCGACCAAGCACACCGTGGCATTTCTGGGTAGTTGTGGCGGGAGCTGCACTCTATCTAGGCTGGCGGGCCGTCGAACTAGTAGTTTGGATTATCCAACAGCTTTTAGAAGCAGCCGGCTGAATTAATAGGCTCGTTCCTGAAGATTTTCTACTCTTCAGCGGCGCTATGGTAGGGGTGTGCCCGGGCTGTGGCGCAGCTTGGTTAGCGCACTTGTCTGGGGGACAAGGGGTCGGAGGTTCAAATCCTCTCAGCCCGACTTTGACTGTTTCGATAATGTTTGCGGTGGTTCAGCAAAAACATTCATCAAAAGTGAGAAAATTTATGAGCACCAAAAAATTTATAGATTGGCCGATTTATCAGCGAACATGATTTGAAGCATCAGAGGCACAGAAGCATTCCAAAAAATTAAATGAACTTTGAGTGAAGGCGAAGTACTGATAGTTCTGAGTATCTTGAGGGTGATAGTTGGCAGCCCATGAAGCAAATCTGCGCTACCAAGAGAAAGCTAACAATATGTTTCGACTGCGTGAAGCGATTCTTCATAAGTAAGCGTATTTAGATATGCATCTGCGGTCCTGCATCAAATTCGCCCTGCGGAATAATATGGAAGCAGAAATAAGCTTTGTGGGCGAGTAGCCCATACGGGCATGACTATTCGAATAGATAGGCGCCTATAAGCTATTTTTGACCAACGGAAGCGTGGGTGGCTGCGGGGCGTGGACGCAGCTTCTGCCATTGTCGCACAACTATTTTTATGAACATTTCGAGACTCATTAGATTGCATAGCTGGAATGAGTCCGCAAGGGGTCGGAGGCTCGAATACTCTCATAGCTATGTCCCTTGCTGTTTAGTGGCCCTAAACCCAATCAATCTTTATCGGTTCCGCATGTTGGCATTGATCTGTTCTAGCGACTCGTTAAGAGCCTTAAAAATATTTTGAGGATCGGTAGCCATTGTTATCAAACCTCGCGATTTTTCTTTAATGAAGCCCTGTGCATGGGCGACATCCAAAAAATTAATAAACGGCTGCCAAAAAATTTGAGGGCCTAGCAGCGTAGTTGGTAGAGAATGGATCCCCAGCTGCGTCCACGTCAATGTTTCAGTCAACTCTTCGAGGGTTCCGAAACCACCGGGAAGGGCAATGGCTCCATCCGAAAGCTCGTACATCAATGCTTTGCGTTCATGCATGGAGTCTACGACGTGGAGTTTGGAGAGTCCTTGGTGAGAAACATCCATCGAGAATGTATTTGATGGGTAAACACCAACTGCGTCACCACCCGCTTTGATCACCGAGTCAGAGAGTATCCCCATAAGACCAACGTTGCTTCCGCCAAATACTAAAGTGACCTTATTTCTGGCGAGGTATTGACCTAAGTCGTAAGCAAGAGCGCTGTATATTGAACCGTTCCCACTTGATGAGCCGCAAAAAACGCTAAGTGCATTGTATTTCGTTGAGGCATCCATGAGTTGAATTCTCGCTTTCATAAGCTGTCTATCAGGAATGTTGGTATTGCTCTCACGCAATTTCGTTGAGCATCAGGAGATTAAATCATCGTGTTATTCATTCATGCTTTTCGCTAATTCAATAGCGTCAGCCCAGGAGCCATGGTTCATAAGTAGGCGTCGGTACTGAACAAACGGTTTAATGCTATTTAATGCCATTACTCCCGTAAGGCGTTCAGAGCTGCGGTAGCCAGCTACAAAAGAATTACTTGCAGTCGAGCCAACTAGGACTTCTGCCTTATCAGTTCCTTGAGGATTTCCTGCGATTTGAATGCGGCTGCCATATTGGTCCGACCATACGAACGGAACCGAGTTGTATGGCTTAGCCGCTTCAGGATTAAGTAAATTTTTGGCTACGAGCATTGCCTGTTCTGTAGCTGCAGTCCAATGTTCAAACCTTTTAGGTTCTGGCCCTATCCATTGATTGGGAACCTTAGCGACATCACCGATTGCGTAGACCCCAGGCGCACCTGCATTCAAGTACTGGTCGCAAACGATTCCATCAGATATTTCTAAACCTGAATTGGTTAGCCAGTTGGTACATGGCTCAACGCCGATACCTACCACTACTAAATCTGCAGGCAACGTAAGCCCATTGCTCAAAAGTACTGCTTCAACTTGTTCGCTACCGATCACGCGTTGAACTGTCGTCCCCGTCAACAGTGTTACCTGGTTCGCTGAGTGCAGATCCCCACAGATTTTGCCCATTTGAGCACCAAGCCCACGAGTGAGTGGCGTCGTGGCTGCTTCCACGACCGTAGTATGGCACCCTTGGCGTGTAGCAGAGGAAGCAACTTCCGACCCTACGAAGCCAGCACCGATTACGATGACATGAGCGTCTTTCTGAAGTCGAGATTTGATAGCTAACGCGTCGTCGATGGTTCGAAGCACCTCGATACCACTTATTTGAGGTATTCCCGAAAGTTTTCTTGGGGTGGCGCCTGTAGCAATTATTAAAGCATCGTAGCTTAATTGTTCACCACCTACAGTGAGAATTCGTTTGGCTGTGTTTAGTTGTGTGGCTGGTTCGCCAAGGAGTAATTCAATCGAAGCAGAGGCATAAGATGAGGCAGGGTTCAAGGTCAAGTTCTCAGTGTCGGTCTCTCCACTGAGTATTCCTTTTGAAAGGGGAGGCCTGTCGTATGGAAGGTGTACTTCAGACCCGATAAGAGTAAGTTCTCCTTCGAAACCTTCTACGCGTAAATTTTGTGCCGCTCTAGCGCCAGCTAGTGAAGCGCCAACGACGAGAATCCTGCGGATATCGTTTGTCATGGGTGTCGATTCTAGTACTTGTTTCTGGTAGGAAGATTTTTGACTACTCTAAGTGGTTTAATAAATGTTGCCTGACCAGCGATAATCGAAAAGAAAGTTAAAAGTTCCTTGAAGTAGTCCCTCACAACCTGTACACATGCTTGACAACGTTGTAACTACAAGGCTGTAATCATTAGTCCAGGAATGTTGTCGGTTCATTGACCAGATATTTGGTCGGTTCTAAGAGTCGTCGATGTTGTGGCTAATGGTGTTGATGTTCTGAGGACGAAGCGTGGCGGTAACTGAAGAAGAAACAGTAAGTAATCTAAGCGATAGCTCGGGATCAGCGATGCGCGTTCAGAAGCGTGATAAATCGTTGCAACCCGTGGACGTAAATAAGATTGTTCGCGCTGTCGAACGTTGCGCAACAGGCCTAGCTGGCGTCGACCCTTTACGTATAGCGACTCGAACTATTTCAGGTTTGCACGATGGCGCCACGACAACAGAACTTGATGAGCTTTCAATTCGTACTGCGGCAGCTTTGATCATTGAAGAACCTAACTATTCTCGCCTAGCAGCTCGCTTACTCGGAACTTTTGTAGATAAAGAAGTCCAAAACGAGAATGTGTACTCGTTCAGTCAATCAATAGAGCTTGGATTCGACTGCGGGCTGATCCATGGCGATGTCCTGGATTTCGTTCGTGAGAACGCACGCAAGCTTAATGATGCGGTAATGGCTGACAGAAATAATCTATTTGAATTTTTTGGTTTGAGGACTGTTTACGACCGTTATCTACTTAGGCATCCCAGCAAAAGGTCAGTAATCGAAACTCCGCAATATTTTATGCTACGTGTTTCATGCGGCTTGGCTCGATCAGCCGAAGAAGCGATAACTCTATATGAGCTTATGTCGAGTCTCGAATATCTCACTTCAAGCCCGACTTTGTTTAACTCTGGAACTAAACACCCTCAAATGTCTTCTTGCTATCTTCTAGACAGTCCAGAAGATTCTTTAGAGGGCATATACAAAAGATATACCGATGTTGCAAAGCTCTCAAAGTTTGCAGGCGGAATAGGTGTTGCTTGGCATCGAGTACGGTCCAAGGGCTCGTTAATCGAGGGTACAAATGGGTTGTCAAACGGAATAGTGCCTTGGCTAAAAACCCTTGATTCATCTGTAGCGGCAGTTAACCAAGGCGGACGTCGAAAAGGCGCTGCTTGTGTTTACTTAGAGTCATGGCACTCTGACGTTGAAGATTTTCTCGAAATGCGAGATAACACTGGAGACACATCGCGTCGAGCACACAATTTGAACATAGCTAATTGGATCCCAGATTTATTCATGGAAAGAGTCGAAAAGGACTGGCAGTGGTCGCTCTTTGATCCCAAGGTAGTGCCGCATCTTACAGATTTGTATGGCGATGATTTTCGCCAGGCTTACTTAGGAGCCGAACAAGCAGGGCTCTTCGATAAGCAGGTGCCTGCTCGGCAGTTGTATTCACGGATGATGAGAACCCTGGCTCAAACTGGCAACGGTTGGGTCACGTTTAAAGATTCCTCCAACCTTAAATGCAATCAAACGGGCAAAGATGGAAACGTTGTTCACCTCTCCAACCTGTGTACCGAAATTCTCGAAGTTACGAGTCAAGATGAAACAGCAGTATGTAACCTTGGATCGGTTAATTTAGGGAGGCTTGTCCGAAACGGTGAATTTGATTTTGACCGTTTAGGCGAAGTCGTAAAAACCGCTGTTCCGTTCTTAGATAGGGTCATTGACATTAACTTCTACCCGACTTCAGAAGCGGGTAGCTCGAACAGTAAATGGCGCCCGGTCGGTTTAGGCCTTATGGGCCTTCAAGACGTGTTTTTTCAGCTCGGTATGACTTTTGATGGGCCAGAAGCTCTTGAACTATCGACTCGAATTAGTGAAGAGATTTATTACTGGGCACTGTCAGCAAGCTGTGATTTAGCGCAAGAGTATGGAGCCCATGAAGGTTTCGATCAAACTCGAGCCGCTATGGGTGATTTGCAATTCGACTTGTGGGGCGTGGAACCTACAGATGCCTCCAAATGGGCGGTGCTTAAAGATCGAATTAGTCAACACGGACTTCGAAATTCACTAACAATCGCAATTGCTCCAACAGCGACCATTGCCTCTATAGCTGGATGCTACGAATGTATTGAGCCTCAGGTATCTAACCTTTTCAAACGGGAAACATTGTCCGGCGAGTTTCTCCAAATCAATCGATACTTAGTACGTGATCTTCAGAAGCAGGGTCTTTGGGATCAGGAAATGGCTGCTCGCATAAAAAGAGCTGAGGGGTCGATCCAAGGAATAACAGAAATCTCTGAAGATCTAAGGGCGATATATAGAACTGCTTGGGAACTTCCGCAGCGATCTCTGATAGATCTAGCTGCGCAAAGAGGGGCATATATCGACCAGAGTCAATCTCTTAATTTGTTCATGGAGAGTCCAAGCATTGGAAAACTTTCCTCTATGTACATGCACGCTTGGAAGGTCGGTCTGAAGACCACCTATTACCTTCGGTCGCGGCCAGCAACTCGCATAAATCAAACTAATTCTGATGAGGGAACTGATAATACAGTGATTGACCCGCCACAGAATTTTACTGATGAGGAAGCGTTAGCTTGCTCTCTGGAGAACCCAGAATCGTGTGAAGCATGCGACTAGTTCAACTAGCTATGACTAACAACCAACTTAAGACCGCTAGGAAATAGATATTAAATGGCATTTGCTGAGCAAAATGATTTTTATACGGAATATCCCAACGACCAACTTGATAAAAGGGTTCCTGCCGCTGGAACCCAAAGTCAAAACATTTTAGATCCCGGTTTTAACCTCACTCTTAGACCAATGCAGTATCCGGTTTTTTACGACATGTACCGTGACGCGATCAAGAATACATGGACGGTAGAAGAGATTGATTTCTCTGACGACATAGTGGATTTGGACCGGAAGCTACTCCCAGCGGAACGCCATTTAATTAATCGGCTAGTTGCTTTTTTCGCTACTGGAGATTCGATCGTTTCCAATAACTTAGTACTCAACCTCTATCAGCACATCAATAGTCCAGAAGCTCGGATGTACTTGAGCCGCCAGCTCTACGAAGAAGCATTACACGTGCAATTCTACCTGACGCTCCTTGACAGCTATATACCCGATGTAGATGAACGCGCTGAGGCTTTCACTGCGGTCGAAAATATTCCATCGATACGCCGTAAAGCAGAATTTTGTTTTAAATGGATGGGAAGTATTTCCGAACTTGATGAGCTCCGTACTTTAGAAGATCGGAAAAAATTTCTACTCAACTTAATATGTTTCGCTGCGTGCATAGAAGGTCTTTTTTTCTTTGCGGCTTTTGCGTATGTGTATTTTTTGAGAAGCAAAGGTTACCTGAACGGTCTAGCAGCAGGGACTAATTGGGTTTTTCGTGATGAGTCATGTCATATGAACTTTGCATTTGCCGTAGTAGAGACAATTCGTAACGAAGAGCCAGAATTGTTTGACCAAGATTTAACTGAGCGCGTAGTGGAAATGCTTGAAGAAGCTATCGATGTAGAGGCTCAGTTTGCAGTGGACGTTCTGTCTGGTGGTGTTGCAGGCATGTCGGCTAAAGACACCAGAACCTATTTAGAATTCGTGGCAGATCAACGGTTAAAAATGCTCGGAATGCCAATTAGATATGGCTCAAAGAATCCTTTTGATTTCATGGAACTTCAAGATGTCCAAGAGCTTACTAATTTCTTCGAAAGACCAGTTTCTGCTTACCAAGTAGGTGTTGAAGGAAGCGTCGCATTTGATGAATCCTTCTAGGTGCAGTTTTCAGCTAAGCGCTTAGTTCTCTAAGAATGTACTTATTAAATGATCGACTGCTGCTACAGGAGTGGTTTGCTCTGTGCGTACTTGTGCCTCCAAGATAGGAAGAAGCTCTCGCACTCGTTCATGACTCCTTAGAGCATCTACGAGTCGGTCGTCGAGCATTGCCCACATCCACCTAACTCGCTGCTCTTCTCTTTTAACTGTTGTCGCCCCGGCTTCGGAAAAAATATTTTTATGGCTCATGATTTTGGCCCAAAGCTCCGAGATGCCTTCGCCGGTTAGGCCGGCACACGTGACGACAGGAGCCGTCCAGAGATCAGAAGTGGGTGTCATTAGGTGTAGGGCCATTTCGTACTCTTTAGCAGCTACAGCAGCCTTCTGAGCATTCTCTCCGTCAGCCTTATTGATAGCCACCATGTCTGCCAGCTCGAGTATCCCTTTTTTGATGCCCTGGAGTTCATCGCCAGCTCCGTGAAGCATCAAGACTAAGAAAAAGTCAACCATGTCGGCTACCACAGTTTCTGACTGCCCAACACCAACAGTTTCAACCAGTATCACATCAAATCCGGCTGCTTCGCATATCAACATAGTTTCCCGAGTCATACGATTTACACCTCCAAGCTCACCAGAAGTTGGAGATGGGCGTATGAAAGCTGCAGGATGATTTACCAAGGTAGCCATCCGCGTTTTATCTCCGAGAATTGAGCCGCCAGTCCGGCTCGATGACGGGTCAACTGCCAAGACAGCTACTTTGTGGTCATCTTCGACCAGCTTTGTACCGAGGTTCTCTATGAAGGTACTTTTCCCGACTCCAGGCACACCCGTGATCCCGACTCTGTGAGCGTTTCCGGCGAAAGGCAAAAGCTGAGTTAGCAGTTCCTGTGAAAGGGCGCGGTGATCTGGCCGGTAACTTTCAACTAGCGTGATCGCACGACCTATAGAGGCACGATCAGACGACTGTATTCCTTCAGCTAGCTGGGAAATAGAAGGAACAGAAGCCACATCTTAGACTGTACAGCGCAATTGTCGTAGCCCTTATTGGTGTGATTGCATTTTGAGAAAACTCAAGTACTAGTCTCAAGCTAATTAATTACCAACCGTGCTTCTAGACTAAATTAAAGGCATAGAGAGGTCTAGGGTTATAACGAATGGGAATAACAAGTCGTCTGTTACAGCGAGGTTCTAATCGTGTGCACCCTGTCGACGAGTTCCTTGAGCCAGATGAAGAGGTCAAGTGGATGCTCCCGGCGCAAGGAGGGCTACACCCCTTTACGATGCTCGCATTTGCTGTAGTAGTACTCGCTGTAGTTGTATTCATCGACGACCGCTCATGGGTTCAAGGCGTAGCGCTATTCATAGTAGTCACGCTCGTCATTGCCGTTCTTACCACGGCTCGTTACCGCTTAATCGTTATTACTCCCGATGATGTTCTGCTTTTGCGCACTAGGGGTTGGCGACCAGCCAAGCCCGTAGAACTGATTGATCGATTTCCTCGAACAGCAAAATTTGAAGTAGGTAATCAGTTCTGGTCACACATTTTGATCGGAAATGAAAAACTTTGGGTGCACAAGCGATATCACGTAAAACTGAAAGCAGCCGATGAAACGCTAGGACGCGGAACTACTAAAAAAACGCCCTCTTCTGCTTATCGAGCTAATCGTGCAAAGAAAAAAATAAGCAATAATCAAAAAAAACGTTATTAACGATATGTTTCAGTTCGAATTAGCAGCTTTTTGGTTACCGAGTTTGTAACTGAACCAATAGTTCTCCAGCAGCCTCGGAGATAACTGTTCCTGGTGGGAATATGGCTGATGCCCCTGCTTCTCTGAGCGCCTCGAAGTCTTGCTCTGGAATCACTCCGCCTACGACGATCATGATGTCACCTCTCCCTTGTTCAGCAAGAGCATTGCGCAAAGCAGGAATCAAAGTTAAGTGACCTGCCGCTAGTGACGAAGCACCGACAATGTGTACATCATTTTCTACTGCTTGTCGGGCTGCTTCTTCTGGGGTAGAAAACAACGGGCCAATGTCTACATCGAAGCCTAGGTCAGCAAAGGCTGTTGCGATAACTTTTTGGCCTCGGTCATGTCCATCTTGTCCCATTTTCGCTATAAGTATTCGTGGCCGACGGCCTTCTTCAGAGGCAAAAGCATCAACTTTATCCATGACTTTTTTCATGCCTTCGCTTTGCTCACCCACCTCAGTACTGTATACCCCGGAAATCGATCTAATCTCAGCGGTATGGCGGCCATAGGCTATTTCTAGCGCAAGGCTAATTTCACCCACAGTTGCTTTTGCCCTAGCGGCATTAATTGCAAGATCAAGAAGGTTCCCAGTTTCATTTTTGGCTGCCTCGGTCAGCGCTTCTAAAGCACTTGTCACTTCCGATTGAGTGCGTTCGTTCTTTAATCTTTCTAGTTTCGCAAGTTGAGCAGTTCGAACTTCAGCATTATCAATTCTTAATACGTCTACTTTGTCTTCTGCATCTAATTGATATTTGTTTATGCCAACCACTACCTGCTGTCCTGAATCAATGCGCGCTTGCGTTCTCGCAGCTGCTTCTTCAATGCGCATTTTGGGAATTCCAGCCTCTATGGCCTTAGCCATACCGCCCATATTCTCAACTTCTTGAATATGGCTCCATGCTTTGCTTGCTAAATCCTGGGTAAGGCTTTCTATAAAGTAGCTACCACCCCAAGGATCAATTGTTCTTGTAGTTCCAGATTCTTGTTGTAAAAACAATTGTGTGTTTCGTGCTATTCGAGCACTAAAGTCAGTCGGCAGAGCCAACGCTTCATCAAATGCGTTGGTATGAAGACTTTGAGTGTGACCTTGAGTCGCTGCCATGGCTTCTACACAAGTTCTAACAACATTGTTGTATACGTCTTGCGCTGTCAAACTCCAGCCAGAAGTCTGAGTATGTGTGCGTAACGACATTGATTTCTCGTTCTGGGGATTGAAGTTACTAACTAATCGAGCCCACAAGATCCTGGCAGCCCGTAGCTTCGCAACTTCCATAAAAAAATTCATTCCGGTTGCCCAGAAAAAGCTCAAGCGTGGCGCAAAGTCGTCTATACCAAGCCCGGCTTCTTGTCCGGTGCGAAGATACTCAAGGCCATCAGCAAGGGTATACCCCAGTTCGAGGTCGGCAGTCGCTCCGGCTTCTTGCATATGGTAACCAGAAATTGAAATTGAATTGAAACGAGGCATGTACCGACTGGTAAAGTCAAAAATATCACCGATAATGCGCATCGATGGTTGAGGCGGATAGATGTAGGTGTTTCGCACCATGAATTCCTTCAGAACATCATTTTGGATCGTTCCAGCCAGTTTCTCAGGAGCTACACCCTGTTCTTCAGCCGCCACGACGTACAAAGCGAGGATGGGCAGAACTGCCCCATTCATAGTCATCGAGACACTCATCTGATCGAGAGGTATCCCGTCGAACAAGGTACGCATGTCGTATATCGAGTCAATAGCAACACCAGCCATACCGACATCTCCTGTAACGCGCTCGTGGTCTGAGTCGTAGCCACGGTGAGTGGGGAGATCGAAGGCAACGGAAAGGCCTTTTTGTCCAGCAGCAAGGTTGCGTCGGTAGAAAGCATTTGAATCTTCGGCAGTAGAAAAACCTGCATACTGACGGATAGTCCATGGCTGGTTCGTGTACATAGTGGGATATGGTCCGCGTAGATAAGGAGCGAAACCTGGATAACTATGCCTGTCGCCGCTATCGCCTAAATCTTCAGATGTGTAGAGTGATTTAATACTTATTCCTTCTGGAGTTTCTCGAGAAAAGTTATCTAGATCGGTTGTTCCTTCTTGGGTGCCGTCGCTGCCGGCGACTTCAGAATCAAATGTGGGTATTTGGTCTAGTTCCAGAGGCATTCGAGAAAAATCGGGGATTTTATTCATGATTTACTCGCTTTGTTCGTGAAAATTCTAAGAGTCGCCGATAGCAACTTTAGGGCGTCGCAGCCTATGAATATGAAATCATCTACCCCAGCGGCTTTCAAGTCATCAGCTTTGTCGCCTTGATGGCCGGCCAAATAAACTAACGAGGCGCCAGACTGTTTCAGCGCCGTGGCAGTCGATTCCGCTTCCTGCGCATAAATCGAGTCGGACGAACAGATGCAGGCGATTTGACAACCGGATGCGAGGAAGGCTTTGGCTGTCTCAGAAGCGTCAGAAAAACCACCATAGTTATCTACTCTGATGCCTCCAGCTTCGAACAGGTTTTTGGCAAAGGCGGAACGAGCGCCATAACTAGATAAGGCTCCGAGGTTGGCCAAAAAAATAGCTGGTTTCTGATCAGCCGTTTCCGCGACATCGCGAATGATTTCGAACGGTTCAGACCAGCGAACAGTCTGGTAGGGCGTTGTAGGGTTGAGTACCGTATCCAAATCTTCGAGCTGTCTTTTCTCCCATTTGCCGATCGGTGACTCGTTGACATCCGGGAACTCACTTACTCCCGTAATAGGTGCACGGCGAGATGCGATTTCTGTCATCCGTTTCTGGCGTGTTGTTTGGAAAGCGTTTACTAAAATCCCTGAACCGAGAGCCGAGATGAGACCACCATTTTTTTCGATTAGTTGGAACTCTCTCCAGGACGCGATGCTTAAATTTTTGGTTAGGTCTTCGATGTACCAACTGCCGCCAGCAGGGTCCGTTACTAGTCCGGCTTTTGTTTCTTCTTGCAGAATTAGTTGAGTGTTGCGTGCTATTCGAAAGCCCAATTCTTCTGGATCTCTTATAGCAGCATCAAATGGTTGAACGGTTATTGCATCTGCACCGCCAAGTGCTGCTCCAAAACATGCTGTGGTAGTTCTTAGCATGTTGACCCAGGGGTCTCTTTGACTCATCATTGTTGAGGCGGTGATCATATGCACTCGCATAGGTATCTGATCTGCATTTAACCCACAGGCCTGAGTGATTCTAGCCCAACAAGTTCGAGCCGCTCTAAGCTTTGCGATGGTCATAAACTGGTCTGGCCCTGCAGAAAAAGTAAACTCTATTTTTTTGAGCGCTGCCATTAAATCGTTCTCTGTCTCAGATAATGCTCGAATCCACATCAAGCCAATAGCAAGGGCAGTGCCCACTTCTTGAGAATCAGACGCTCCCAGGTCGGCGTAGGTGGATGCGTCAATTGCTATTGCCGTTACGTTCGGGTGAGTTGACGCGAGAATGGAAGCATAAGCTGCAACTTCCTGTACTTCCTCGGCGAGGTCTTCAGAAGACTCCGGATGATGGATAGCTCTTCTAGCCGGGTCTAACCCAAGGTTTCCCCTAACTAGATGACGCTTGAGGGCCTTAGTGTCCGCGAAGTCCAAAAGAGCCTCTGCCTGTTCACGATTTGAACCTGGAGTCAGGTGGACTGGAGCGAGATCCAAGTACACACCAGCAAGAACTCTGCCGAGAGCGTTGATCTCAGAAGGAGAGTTCTTAAGAGTAATGCCTGTGACACCGCGTTGCAGATCTAAAAGTATTGTCGCGTTTACGTCTTGATTCAGAGCATCATGGCTTTGTCTTATCTCCCACCCGGTTTGGTTTGCTGGCTTACTTCCGCGTGTGAAGGGAAATTTTCCGGGAAGCCCGATTTGTTCGTGGTCTATTGAGTGATGGCGTTCTGTGTAGAGCGGGTTAATGTTGAAACCGTCAATCGCCTGATGAGTTATAGAGCTCAGCGAGTCACCGCGCAAAGCCTTAGTCGCAGCCTCTTCCCATTGGGAATAATCTGGAGTTACAAAATCGCCTGTTGGGCTGCTAGAAGACATTCCTGACATGACCTAGAGGCTATTCGACTTCTTGCCTATCGTCTCGCTTAAGGAAAATGAACTTTGTTCATGCGACAAAAACCTCTCTGGACATGGCATGCTTTACCTCTGTGCTCTCGTCAACTTCTTCCCCCCATCCAGAAAAAAAACCTACCGATCTGAATTTGCCGTATCGGTATGATGCCCGATTAGCTGAGGTCATAGAAGCTAAATGGCAGGAAAAATGGCGTAAGGAAGGTACCTACCATACAAGTAATCCATCAGGAGACCTAAGCTCGGCTGATGGCACTTCGATTCATCTGCCGAAAATTTTTATCATGGATATGTTCCCTTACCCATCGGGGGCTGGGCTGCATGTAGGACACCCATTGGGTTATATCGGTACCGACGTGTTCGCTCGATTTAAAAGAATGACGGGTCACAATGTTCTGCACACGATGGGTTACGACGCGTTCGGGCTACCTGCTGAAGAGCATGCAAGGCAGACAGGCGAGCATCCTCGAAAAAATACAGAAAATAATATTGCGAACATGCAAAGACAGCTCGATCGTTTAGGGCTTGGTCATGATCAACGTAGAAGCATTGCAACTACCGATGTAGAGTTCTACCGCTGGACACAATGGATTTTTTTACAGATCTTCAATAGCTGGTACGACGTTGAGTCAGACCGAGCTAGACATATTGATGAACTGCAATTGTTGTTCGAAGAAGGAAACCGGAAGACTATTGATGGGCGTCTATGGGAGGAAATGTCCGAGTCCGACCGTCGTAAGGAGCTGAGTCAATGGCGGCTCGCGTACCTGGGTGAAGCTCCAGTGAATTGGTGTCCAGGACTTGGAACCGTCTTAGCCAATGAAGAAGTTACTAATGAAGGACGCAGCGAGAGAGGAAATCATCCAGTATTCAAGCGACCAATGAAGCAATGGATGATGAAAATTACAGCTTACGCAGACCGTCTTTTATCTGATCTTGACCGGCTTGATTGGACTGAATCTGTGAAGACGATGCAGCGCAACTGGATTGGTAGATCTGAAGGAGCTCTTGTCAGTTTTGATCTTGAGATAGACAAAAAAATTACTGTTTTCACGACCAGACCGGACACTTTATTCGGAGCAACAGCGATGGTTCTTGCTCCTGAACACGACCTTATCGACCATTTGGTTGCTGCAGACTGGCCCGCTGGAACACCAGAGCTATGGAAAAACGAATGTGCGAGTCCTGTCCAAGCAGTTGAGAGTTACAGGCAACAGGCCGCAGAGCATAGCGAACTAGAAAGACAAGAGAACAAAGAAAAAACAGGCGTATATCTAGGTTCAAACTGTGTCAATCCGGTAAACGGAGAGTCGTTGCCAATCTTCGTTGCTGACTATGTGCTTATGGGATATGGGACGGGCGCGGTCATGAGTGTGCCAGGCCAAGACCAACGTGATTGGGATTTTGCTAAAAAGTATGACATAGAAATTGTAAGGACTGTTCAGCCGCCAAAGTCTTTTGACGGTGAGGCTTACACTGGTGACGGACCGGCGATCAATAGCGGCTTCTTAGATGGTCTAGGAATTTCCGAGGCCAAAGCACAGATTCGAGAATGGCTGGAGCTAAACGGGTGCGGCAAGGGAACTGTTACCTATAAATTGCGCGATTGGCTTTTCTCTCGGCAGCGATACTGGGGTGAGCCGTTCCCTATTGTCTATGACGAGAGCGGAATACCAATAGCTGTTCCAGAAGATCAACTACCTGTAGAACTTCCCGACCTTATCGATTGGGCTCCGCGACATTTAGACGAGGAATCTGATCCGGAACCGCCTTTAGGCAGAGCAAGCGAATGGACTTTAGCTTCCTATGACATTGGTGATGGACTTGGTGAGCGTCAATTCAAAAGAGAGCTCAACACGATGCCTCAATGGGCCGGATCGTGCTGGTATTATCTTCGATACCTCGACCCAACAAATGACGAACGATTCGTTGATGAGAAGGTCGAACGCTATTGGATGAGTGAAGATGGCGGCGGAGTTGGGGGCGTTGACCTCTACGTGGGCGGCGTGGAACACGCTGTTTTACATCTCCTCTACTCTCGGTTTTGGCACAAAGTTCTTTTTGACCTTGGGTATGTCTCCGGGCCGGAGCCTTTTAAGCGACTGTTCAATCAGGGGTATATCCAAGCAGCGGCTTTTCAAGACAGTCGCGGAGTGTATGTCGAAGCGGAAGATGTAGAAGAAAATGATGGTGTCCATACTTTCGAAGGACAACAAGTAACTCGTGTATTCGGAAAGATGGGAAAATCTCTAAAAAATTCAGTTACTCCAGATGACATGTATGCAGCTTATGGAGCTGACACATTGCGGTTATATGAAATGTTTATGGGGCCGCTGGATCAAGATCGCCCATGGGAAACTAAGTCCGTAGTGGGCTCGCACCGGTTATTGCAACGAGTCTGGCGTAATCTCGTAGATGAATCCTCTGGGGATCTAAGAGTAGCAGACGTCGAACCAGATGAAGACCTCAAACGTCTTATGCATAGGACTATTGAATCAGTTGGCGATGCAATGGCTGAGCTACGATTCAACTCGGCGATCGCTCGCATCACTGAACTCAATAATGAATTAACTAGATCTGATGAGCCGGTACCACGGGAAGTCGCTGATTCGCTTGTGAGGTTGTTGAGCCCGCTTACGCCACATGTAGCGGAAGAACTTTGGGAACTTTTAGGGCATGAAACGTCTGTTGTTAGGGCTTCTTTTCCTGTGGCGGACACGGGCTTTCTCGTAGAAGATAGCATTGAAATTCCGATTCAGATTAATGGCAAAGTTCGTAGTCGTTTAACGGTCGCAGTCGACACAGACGCAACTGCCTTAGAGGCCATGGCCCTTGCTGACGAGAAAATAGCAGGTTTAGTAAGCGGTCAGACAATTAGAAAGGTAATTAGTATCCCAGGGAGAATGGTGAACCTAGTAGTTAGCTAACTTGCAGTCCGTAGCGCGAAATTGCGACGGACTTTGTATGGCCTGACTCGGGCATACAAGACCGCAAGTGCTCTGTTAGATGGGGTTCCGCCAAGATAGCGATAGATGGGCCTGAACCGCTAAGCCATGCAGCTGAAGCGCCGTTTTCTAAAGCGTTGACGAGCGCAGTCACAGATTGCGGAGCAGACTCCAGTCGCGTCGGCTGGTGAAGTTGGTCCCTGCAAGCTTGTCGGAGTGCCGATTTGTTGCCAGTGATCATGGCGGCCACCATAAGGGTCGCTTTTCCGATGGCCTGAGAAGCATCATTAAATGAGACTTGTTTGGGAAGTTTCTGTCGTGAAGCGACAGTCGACGTAGCTGAATCAGGGACCCACATTAAGATTTGAAATTTTTTATGAGGGGATAGCCGGACGACTTGACCATCTGAAACAACGGTTAGCCCGCCATATATAGAAGCGGCAACGTTGTCAGCGTGTCCTTCCAGTTTAGTTGTAGCTTCAAGTAACTCAGAAAAGTTGGTAGACCCGCTTCGTTGAATAAGCGCTGCTGCGGTGCCGGCTACGCGCGCTGCTCCTGAAAATCCAAACCCTTTGCCGGGAGGTATGTCTGTGCTTACGTAGATAGGTCCATCGCCACCATTTTTGCTGAAAGCTATCTGGGCTGGATGCCCAGTAGTAGTTGGAGGGCCTGTGTGCTGAGGATCATCGATATGAACGTTGAACTTCAGATCTAGAGCAAGGCCGAGGCAATCAAATCCTGAACCTAAATTAGCAGTTGACGCCGGAGCAGAGATCAGCATGGTGACGATCGTACAGTCAGCGTGCGTCAGCCATTGCCGGGTCTGATCTGGGGTTCAAGGTAATACTTGATTTGACCTGCGGCTTCGTCGAGCTCCTGGCTACTAGCGGCCTTTGGGACCTCGGTAAAGTTTAAACTTTCCATGGTGTAAGCCGGAATCAAATGGATATGGAGATGAGGCACTTCAAATCCAGCGATTATTAAACCGACTCGATTTGGTTTAAATGCTTTCTGCTGGGCTTTGCCGATAATCTTAGCGATTTTCATCAAGTGTGTTTGAAGGTCCTCAGGTGCATCAAGCCAGTGATCGATTTCTAATTTCGGAACTAATAAGGCATGGCCTTTTTCCACAGGGTTTATGGACATGAATACAACGCATAGTTCGTCTTCCCACAAAAAAGTACCAGGCAAATCGCCCGCGATAATTTTGCTAAAAACGGATGTCATGGAAGTAGCTTAACTAATAGCTTGACGCTCTACGCTATAGGTCATGGTAGAAGAGCGAACCAATTGGAAGCCGTTCACGGTTCCGAACTTGATTAGCCTCTTAAGGCTCTGTTGTATCCCTATATTTATCTGGTTGCTTTTCGGGAAAAATGATAGATGGGCTGCTGCTCTGATGCTGGGCGCGTTAGGCGCTAGCGACTGGGTAGATGGATACATAGCGCGACGGTTTAATCAAGTTAGCGAATTAGGTAAAATTCTGGACCCTACGGCTGACCGGCTAATGCTTCTTGTCGCTATCTTCGCGATTATGGTGGATGGTTCAGTGGCTATCTGGGTTGCGGGACTTGCTCTTATAAGAGAAGCCCTGGTGGCGATAGTGGCCATAGCGATAGCTGCGTTGGGTGCGCGTAAGATAGACGTTACCTGGTGGGGGAAAACCGGAACATTTTTCGTTATGTTTGCGTTTCCTTTTTTCCTAGCCGGAGCTAGCGAGGTTCAGGGAGCAAGTTTGTTCACCCTAGGAGCCTGGGTTTGTGTCGTTGTTGGGATGCCCATTCATTATTACTCAGCTTTCGCCTATATCCCGATAGCTCGACAAGCCTTGCAAGAAGGCCGCTCTGGAAGAATTGACTAACGCAAGTTGTTGCAGTCATAACTTGCTAATAGTCGGCTAGGGTTTTACTAATGCAGACTCCGGAAGAGCTTCGATATTCGAAAGATCATGAATGGGTTCGGCACGAGGGTGCCTTTGTCAGAGTTGGTATTACTGACTTTGCTCAAGATGCCCTTGGTGATGTCGTCTATGTTGACTTGCCGCAAGTCGGAACCGTCATTGTTAGCGACCTGGCGTTTGCTGAAGTGGAGTCGACTAAATCAGTCTCTGATATTTTTGCGCCATTAGCTGGGGAGATAGTGGAAGTAAACCAAGTATTGGAAGATGAGCCTGAATTAATTAACGAAGACCCTTATGGAGATGGTTGGGTTTGCTTAATTAAGCCTGCTGATATCAATCATTTAGAATTACTCATGGACGCCGAAAGATATCTTGCTTTCGTTTCCCAAGACTCAGAGGCATAATTTATGTCGTCTATTCCCTGTAGAAGCTGCTCTCACAAAAATGATATTGGAGCGCGCTTTTGCTCCAGCTGTGGGGCAGAGCTGCAACGGAGTATCGAAGATAGAACTGAAGGATTGGATTTATCGGACAAAGAAGTCTTTGAAACTGACCTAGAGCTCGCCTCAGGGTTGAAGAATGGGGCTGCTTTAATTGTTGCTGCTGGTCACCGAGCTGGAAGCAGGTTTATTCTCGAGCAGGATTTCGTGACTGTGGGTCGCCATCCTGAGAGCGATGTTTTTCTCGACGATATAACGGTTTCACGAAAACATATTGAGCTTCGTCTGTCGCCCCTGGGTTATTCAATTACTGATTCCGGTTCTTTGAACGGGACCTATCTAAATGGTGAACGCATTGAAGAGGAAGCAATACTTTTAACGAACGGCGATGAGCTTCAAATCGGTAAGTTTAAACTTTTGTTTTTGGTCTCAAAATCTGGAATTTAGCTATGTTTAACGATTGGGTCTCGATAGGGCTAGGTTGTGTTTCATGATTGAGATGGAATTACTTGGAGTGCAGGTAGAGATTCCCTCTAATAGTCCCATGCTTTTACTCAAAGAGGTGTCAGGAGCAGGGCGGGTATTGCCTATCGTCATCGATGGCCCAGAAGCCCAGGCGATCTATCGGGGGATCGAGGGCATCCGAATGGCTCGGCCTTTGACCCATGATTTGATACTGGCTTTGTTAGAGGAAATAGGGGCAAAGATCTCGAAGATAGTAATTACCGATCTCAGAGAGCGTACGTTTTTTGCTGAGATCCAACTTGACCTTAACGGCGAAAGTCATGTGGTTTCATCCCGGCCCAGCGATGCAATTGCTCTCGCTGTGCGAAGAGAAATTCCGATTTACGCTCAGCAAGTTGTGTTGGCTGCTGCGGGACAGATTATTGAAACGGCATTAGATGACTCTGATGATTTCGAAGTTGAAGCTGAAGAAGTTGCCCCCGATGAGCTTCTTGACGAATTTAAAGAGTTTCTTGAGGACCTTAACCCAGATGACTTTTCTTAGGGAGCGTAACTATTCCTACGTTGGTAGCACGAACTGATCGCGCGCAGCGCGCGATAATCGCGCTTAGGGTGTTTGCTAAGTGTGGATAAGCATTCTATGGTTGGTGACACGCGTGTAGTTCTAGCAACAGCTCAGAACTTCCAAGTGTTGAGGAGATGCAGTGGCTCAAAAATCTAAGAACGAAGGGTTGCTGGACCAAGGTTTCGCGGGTAGCAGAGCCGCCGAACTTGTAGACATTACGTATAGACAGCTCGACTATTGGGCTCGAACCGATCTAATTAGACCCTCTCTTAGCGACGCTCGAGGTAGCGGAAGTCGGCGTCGTTACTCATATCAAGATCTCCTTGAGCTTAAGGTAATCAAAACTCTTCTGGATGCCGGGATTAGGCTTGAACTGGTTCGAGAAGTCTTCGCTTACTTACGTGAGAATCTAGGAGAAGATGTGGCTTCAGCCAATCTAGTTATAAATGGCACATCTGCTCTGTTAGTTTCAGGCGATGAAATAATTGATCTAATCCAAAAAGGACAAGGAGTCCTAAATGTTCTTCCGCTCGCCGGCGTTAAAGAGCAGCTAGATCAAGCAATCATTGAACTGTTCCCGAAGAAACACCCAGTTAGTTTTTCTGAAGCAGTCTAAAGAGTTAGCTGTCATCTTGGGGTAGAAAGCTAAGAGAAGCGGAATTCATGCAATACCTATCGCCCGTTGGCTGAGGCCCATCTGGAAATATATGTCCTAAATGCGCTCCACACTTAGCGCACGAGGCTTCTGTACGGACCATTCCATGTGAGTTATCTGTAGTTACTGAAATGTTTTCCGTAGATGTCGGTTGCCAAAAACTTGGCCAACCAGAGCCACTTTCGAACTTCGTGTCGGAAGAGAAAAGTTCGATTCCGCATACTTTGCAGGCATAAGAACCATCTGCCTTATTATCCCAAGTTTCACCGGTGAACGGCTGTTCTGTGCCTGACTCCTGGGTTACATGGAACTCAAGAGGAGACAACCTAGCTCTGAGATCTTCTTCTGAGTGATTAGTCGGAGTTGTGTTCATAGCTAAATCTCCCTTGAAGCCTAGAGTTGTTATTTTAGACTCTTCGAAACGCTTTCCACTAGTTCCTCTGTGGAAAAGTATTGCGTTGCGCACTAAAACCCCACAGGTTTATAGGACTAGTTACCCACAAACCAGGTGGTTTAGAGTTGATGGAATGACCTACAGATTGACCCTTGCTGACGGCAGGACGATTCATATAGCTGGCGCTGATACATACGAACAAGAAGGCCCACTGCTAACTTTCTTTGACAACGCTGGACGCCAATACGTGGACACGTGGTCTCACCGCGTTGCTAGTTACAGAACCGCGGACGTAGCTACCGTTGAATCTTTAAATGATTACACCGTTGGTATCTGATGGCCATCAAACTCGATGCGTGTAGGTTGCCTATTCATGATTTAAGGCTCTGACGATGTCAACTATTTGGCCGAGGGCATCTAAACGGTCTTGTGGACTATCTCCCTCAGGTGCCACTCGTAATACGTTAATTCCAGCATCCCTGTAAGCCCTGACTCGCTCAGTGACCTGGTCGACTGTTCCAAGGAAATTAGTTTGTAAAACTAGCTCATCGGGAACTTCAGCAGCTGCAAGATCTCGTTTGCCGTCCAGCCAGAGCTGCTGGATATGCTTAGATTCGTCGGCAAATCCTCCTCGGCTGTATGCGTCATTGTAGAAATTTGACGTGGCTGACCCCATTGCTCCCAGCGTGAAAGCTACCCCACTCTTTCGCGGCGTTATAAGAGCATCAAGATCATCGCCAAACTGCAGCGCTCCGCCAGCCTGATAATCAATCGAAGCCGGGTCCCGACCAGCTTCGAGAGCCCCTTTTTGCACGTGGTCTATAGTTGCAGCTCTACCGCTGGGAGTGAAGCACGTCCCTGCCCATCCATCAGCAGACATTCCGGTATACGTTAAAGATTGAGGGCCGAGTGTGGCAAGCCATATCGGGATTTGTTCGTTTGCCGGCTGAGACAAACGCAAAGACTTTCCCTGCCCACCCGCTAAAGGTAGAGAGTGGTGTCGGCCGTCGTAAAGAATTTTCTCACCTGCGAATGCTTGCCGAACAATGTCGACTGTCTCTTGAAGCCTTTTTAGAGGTTGTGCAAATGGAACGCCATGAAGACCTTCAACTACCTGAGGTCCGCTAACTCCCAGACCCAAAATAAATCTATTATTCGAAATTGCAGCCATTGAGAGAGCGGTCATGGCTGTCATTACAGGCGCCCTAGCGGAAATTTGAAGTATCCCAGTTCCGAGAGTTATTTTGCTGGTCACTGCAGCGAGGTAAGCGAGCGTCGTCACTCCATCCATACCCCAAGCTTCAGCTGACCAAATAATATCTACCCCCATACGTTCAGCTTCAATAAGAAAATCGACCTGCTGATCCCAGTCATCTTTTTTCCCTGAGTCTGCTCCGCCGTATGTGATAGATACCTTCATGCCAACTTTTTAGTCCAAACCATCAGTAATTACCTGCTAATTCTGATATTGCTTCGAAAGAGAACGCTACTATTTAGGCATGCATCTACTTCCGCTGACGGGTTCATTCGCTGCTGAAGTACTAGAAATTAATTTAGCTCAACCTTTAAATGTGAAACTTGTCGATCAGATTAAGACTGCTTTTGCTGACCACATGGTCCTTGTGTTTAGAGATCAAGTGTTGACGCTAGAGGAGCTTGAGTCGTTCGCTCTTTCGTTCGGCTCGTACGGCGAAACTCCATTTATTAAAACGTTAGATAGTCATCCTAACGTCCTCAGAGTGTTACGTGAGAAAGATGAAGCCGGGCCCTTGTTCGGAAGTGGTTGGCACAGTGACTGGAGTTTCCAAGTTGAGCCACCTAGCGCAACGCTTTTGTACGGAGTCGAAGTACCCAAAGCGGGCGGCGATACGGCGTTTACAAATCAATACCTTGCATACGAAACCCTATCGGATGTTATGAAAGATTTTCTCCAGGGTTTGCAAGGAGTGCACAGCGCTCGGCGTAGTTATGGGCCTAACGGGACTTTTGGCCGGCATGATCCGAAATCATCTATGGAAATTCATGGGGATGAAAAGGCGGTCGAAGAACAACTCCACCCTCTAGTTCGAACTCACCCGGTAACGGGAAAGAAATCCTTATTCATAAACGATGTTTACACAGTTGGAATTCATGGGATGCACGCCGCTGAAAGCTCTCCGATTCTGGAGTTCCTCCTTCAACATAGCCGGCAGATTCAAATGACAAGTCGTGTGCGGTGGGCTCCAGGAACACTAGTTATGTGGGATAACCGAGTTGTCCAACATTTTGCTGTTGATGATTACGCTGGTCATAGAAGAGAAATGTACCGAGTGACACTCGCCGGGGAAGTCCCGGTTTAGCGCAAATTTTTCCCGCTACTTCACAATTCGTTGCCCAGAACAATTATTGGGCCTAACTGAGCTAAATCTTGTATGGCTTGATCATAGTAAAAGCGTTGTGTGCAGGCGTTTCTGCTCCAGAGGTTCTCAGCTTCGTTGGGTAGTCTTCCGACTGCTGTCGTGGCGTAATCTCCAGAGGCTTTCGACGTAACGGTCACGCTCTGACCGAGCAGCATTAGTTCAAATTTGTCAGGATCATGGCTGGGCTCATCGAAAATGTAAAGGCGGCAACCGTCTGTGACAAACGGAGTTATGTAATGAACTCGATGACCGTTTGAGCCATTTATGTCGAGTTTAAGCATTAACGAATCAGAGAACGGTAGATACACATTTTCTATTGACACGAAACAAACGTATCAATAATTTGACTTTCTTGGAAGTGAATAGAAAGTTGAGGGTATCGTCGTGGCTCTAGAGAAGGAATCGATATGGGTATGCGGATTGGTGAATACTGTGGATTCGAGACGAGCGTTTCGAATCCTGGGATAGCGACAATAACTTTCAACCGCCCCGAGTCGTTGAATGCTTCAACTGCCCCGATGAAACGGGATCTTGTGGAAGTTTTTACTCAAATTCAAATGGATGATTCGCTTAGAGTGGTTGTTCTTACCGGAACCGGAAAAGCATTCTGGGCTGGTGATGACCTGAAAGGTTATGCAGGAGCAAAGAGTAGCGAGGTTCCGCCGATTCACGGAGGACACCATCGAGAAATCGGCACTTACAATGGCTTGAGAAGTATTTCGCAGGCAGTTAACACATCAATCAGGAACCTAGACAAATTGTCTATTGCAGCTATAAACGGCTTTGCCATTCAGACCGGCTTCTCAGCTGCTCTTGCCTGCGATTTCCGAGTAGCTGCCAGATCGGCCAAAATGGGAAGCGCAACACTCAGATTTGGGCTTTTACCTGATGAAGGTGGGCAGTGGCTACTGGTTCAGCACCTAGGAATCGCACGAGCTATGGATTTTATGATGCGAAAACGAATTGTGACCGCCGAGGAGGCGGCCGAATTAGGTTTGGTTCACCAAGTCGTCGACGATGCTGAGTTGATGAATGCCACCATAGAATTGGCCACCGAACTAGCCAATGGGCCGCAAATTGCGATGAGAATGTTGAAGCGTTCTATCTATCTAGCATCAGAGTTAACTTGGGACCAGTCCCTAGATGAGATTGCCTCCAAAACAGCGGTCACTGACCACATTGCAGATGCACGGGAAGGCGGAACCGCATTTCTAGAGAAACGAACGCCCGTATTTAACAAATGGTTAGACGGAGTGCCTGAACCTGCTCAAGATGGACCGGCGCCGTGGGAAACTGAAAAATAAGATCTATTAAATAACCCTTGTGCTAGGAAAGAACTATAACCCTGAGGACTTTAATCCCTTTAGCTAACTATTTCTTCCAAAGCTCCTAACAGCATCCTCACGTTTCGCATTCTTGCGGTATGACCCATGCAACCGATTCGCCATACCTTTCCGGCCACCGGGCCGAGCCCACCGCCGACTTCAACCCCGTAATCATTCAAAAGAGTAGCTCGAGCTTTTGCATCATCAAGCCCCTCGGGCAGAGTCACTGTTGTCAGGTCAGGAAGCCGGTGGCCGGGCTGCGCCCAAAGGTCAAAGCCGAGTTCAGGCAATCGCCTATGAAGTTCATCTCCGCAAGCTTGGTGACGTGCCCAGGCCTTCTCGAGCCCCTCCTCTAACACGACTCCGAGCCCGGCATGAAGCCCATAAAGCATCGATATTGGCGCTGTATGATGGTAGGCGCGCGCTCCGTCTCCTGTAACATAATTGCGGATCATATTGAGATCGAGGTACCAACTTTGAGGTTTCTCTACCAAAAACTCCAGGGCTCTGTCACTAACGCTGACCGGGGATAAGCCTGGCGGTACTCCCAGACACTTTTGAGTTCCGCTGTAGGCAATGTCTACATTCCATTCATCTAGAAGCATTGGAATGCCCCCTAGGGAGGTGACGCAGTCAACTAGTAAAAGAGATTCACCTTTGTTCTTTCCTAATAGTTCTATATCATTTCGGACTCCTGTCGAAGTCTCGGCGTGTACCACAGCAATGATTTTCGGATTTGGGGCAGCGTCTAAAAGTCTTTGAGGATCGATTGCTTTGCCCCAGGCTTCTTCGACAACAACAACGGATGCACCTGCTCTCGCAGCAACATCACACATACGCCCACCGAATACGCCATTAACGCCAATTACCACAGTGTCACCGGGGTTAATGAAGTTGACAAAAGAAGCTTCCATCCCGGCTGAGCCGGTAGCGCTGATTGGGAAAGTTAGCTGATTACTTGTGCGCCAAACTTGCCGTAGTCTGTCGTTCAGTTCATCAAGCAGTTGAATGAAGTCAGGGTCTAAGTGACCCAATACCGGTCTTGTGAATGCTTCAATCACTTCTGGGTAAGGGTTGCAGGGGCCTGGGCCCATAAGAATACGGTCGGCGTGAATCACATTTTTACGCTACAACTCAATCGGCGATAATGCTGACTAAAAACGCCTCTTTGACGCAGTAATAGTTCAGAAACTCAATCATAATTTCTCAGAAGCGATATCAAACTGCTTGTGTCTAGCCGATTTCCATGGCGCTGTTGAACCTTTTCGTAGAAGTCATCTACCATTTTGGTAATCGGTAATGGAGATCCAACTCTTGCCGCTTCGCTGAATACTATTCCAAGATCTTTTCGCATCCAATCCACAGCAAAACCAAAGTCGAACTCATTTTTGGTCATTGTCGTACCGCGATTCTCCATTTGCCAGGAGCCGGCTGCGCCTTTTGAAATAGTTTCTAGAACTAATTCTAAATCAAGCCCAGAGCGTCGGCCAAATTCGAGACCTTCAGATAGTGCTTGTATAAGACCGGCAATGCATATTTGGTTAACCATTTTTGTTAGTTGCCCGGACCCAGTCGGCCCTATCAAAGTGCATTGCTGACTATAGCTCTGCAGAGCGCTTCTGGAAGTATGAAATGCGGCTGTGTCACCACCGCACATGATGGTTAGGTTGCCATTCTCAGCTCCAGCCTGCCCTCCGGATACGGGCGCGTCAAGAAAACCAATGCCTTTCTCGGAACAGACTTGACCTAATTCCCTTGCAAGCTCGGCAGACGCGGTGGTGTGGTCAATCAGTATGCTCCCTGCCCGCATTCCTTTGAGAACTCCGGAAGGTCCATTGACTACATCTCGCACATCACTATCAGCTCCGACGCAGATAAAGACGTAATCAGAATTTACCGCAGCTTTCCTAGGGCTTGAGGCGATTGAGCCCCCATACTTAGTGACCCACTCAGTTGCCTTGGAAGTGGTTCGATTGTAGACCGTAGTATCGAAACCTGAACGTTGTAAATGTCCAGCCATAGGGAAACCCATAGCTCCAAGTCCAATAAAAGCCGCTTTTGGTAGAGCATTCACGATTCGCAACCCTTCAAGAGTTTTTGTGGCAGACAGCTTCAAGCATTATTTCGTTTGGATCTTTCCAGAAAAAAGCATAATAGGGCGGAGGGTAGTCAGGCCATTCGCGCGGGCTATGAACGATCTGAGAATTCATATCGGATACAGATTTATGCAGGTTCGTCACAGACTCCCGAGATGGCATCATAAAGGCGAGGTGCTGAAGTCCTACTCGTCGTTGGTCGAATCCAGGAACTTCCGCTTCATAAAAAAATAAATATGTTCCTACTTTGTTTTCACGCGGTCGATACGCAAATTGGTCATCATCATTGATAAACAATTCATAGCTAAGCAAGGGCATAAGCAACGAGTAATAAGAACGAGATTCTTCGAAGTTGAAAATGTTTATGCCGATATGTCCCAGGGCCATAGTTCAATCCGATTCAGATAGAAAAATTATCTTAAAATATTTCAATAATGATCGTAACTCTTATGAATACTTAACAATCAAAGTCACGTTTAAGAATTGCTTTAAGCTCATGTTTGAGAACTTTCCCCATTGCATTTCGAGGAAGCTCAGACATCCAAATTAACCGCTTGGGGTGTTTGAACTTCGCAACTCGAGTATTGAAAAGGTCAAAAATTGCGCTATCCGATGGTTTCTCAGCCGACGCCGAGACACCCAACACGATAGGTATTTCGCCCCACTGCTCATCTTTAATTCCAACAACTGTTACCTCCGAGAAAAATGAGCTGTCGTTAAGAATTTCTTCTAACTCAGCAGGGTAGATGTTTTCTCCTCCAGAAATAATCATGTCTTTTTTCCTGTCGTCGATATACACCCAGCCGTCAGAATCCTGGTGTCCTATATCACCCGTGTGAAACCAGCCATCTGTTATAGCTTCTTGTGTTGCCAACGGGTTATTCCAGTATCGGGAGAGAATATTAGGCCCCCTGACCCATAGCTCGCCGGACACCCCAGGAGAAACATCGCAGCCCTCTGAATCAACAATTCTTAACTCTGTGAGAGGAGAGGGTTTGCCGCAAGAACCTGGATGCTTATTCGCGGCATCAATTCTAAGGTGAATAGAAGTTGGCGCTGTTTCTGTTGAACCATAGACCTGGCCTACAACTATGTTGCGGTCGGTAAAGGGCTGCACGCATGATGCAGGAATTGTCGATGAGCCGGTCATCAATCCAGTAAGTGAACTCAAGTCTGTATCGTTAAAATTCGGATGCTTGCTGACTGCGTTCAAGGTAGCTGGTACAAGTAAAGACCAAGTTGGTTTCCACCGTTCAACATCCTTTAGCCAGGTTTCGGGGTTGAAGCTTCTGTGGAGTAACACCGCTGCGCCAGCGAATAAGGCTGGAAGCGTCTGGATGTTAAGACCACCGACATGAAACAGAGGAAGCAAAGTGAGCACTCGGTCGTCACTTGAAAAATCGTGTGCATGTGTTGCGTTCACGGCATTTGCCACTAATGCGTTTTGTGTTAGGACAGCTCCCTTTGGTCGCCCCGTAGTTCCTGAAGTGTAAGCGAGAAGAACATCATCATTTGCCGCACCGGAGCGCGGAGCGTTCGGGCTTGCGGTGTACAGCTCTGCTGCTGTGGTTACCTTTATATCTGACGCTTTGAGAGCAGCGTTAGCATGCTCGATGAAACCCGTTTCAGCCACCAAAACAGTCGGGCTCGCATCATTGAGAATCCATTGGTGCTCGGCAACTGTCAACCGAGAGTTAAGCGGCAAATAGATCGCCCCTAGGCGCGAGCAAGCAAGAAGTATTTCTATGGCCAGAGGCTGATTATGGCCCAACCACGCTACACGGTTTGTTCGACGCACTCCGAGATCATAAAGTCCATTAGCGACAGTCTCAATGTTGTTTGAAAGTTGGAGGTACGTATTAGCTTGATCTTCAAATTCTATTGCGACGGCTTCAGGTCTATGAGCAGCCCAGCTGTCGATGTAAGTCGCAAGGTCTCGATTGTGCTCCACGAACAAAGGCCTTTCGGTTCTTGTCACTGAATTTAGAAATTAACAGTCTAAAGGTAGTCACTGAAGTATGGCAGCGCACTCATTTTGGCTCCATGCCATCTGTTATCTCATCAAAATGATTCAGTTTGCGCAGATCTGGCACGAAAATCGTGAATACCAGCACGACGAGAATCGTTGCGATGCCAGAAATGATGATCGCTGGAACTAAACCAAACCATTCGGCCGTAATGCCTGACTCGAATGCTCCAAGTTCGTTGGATGCACCTATGAATACTGCTTCTACGGCAAGGACGCGTCCTCTTAAAGAATCTGGAGTTGCTAACGGAACGATAGTCGCTCGAATGAAAACGCTGACCATATCTGCAGCTGCAAGCGCAGCGAACAAAAATAGGGTAATCACGAGATTACGACTGAAGGCTACAAGAATCGTAAGGATCCCAAAGATAGCGACGGCTTGCAGTAGCGTCTTGCCGATATGAGTGCTCAGCGGCGTTTTAGCTAGAGCTACTGCAGTAACAGCAGCGCCGACAGCTCCTGCAGAACGCAGCCAGAAAGGAGCAGACTCACCGGCTGATAGCAAATTAGTTGAGATGGAGGGCGCCAGAGCGATAACACCCCCTAATAGAACAGCAAAAAGATCCAATCCGATGACCGCTAAAAGTAGGGGCGTTCGCCTTACTAAACGAAGCCCTCCAAGAGCATTT
>Ga0315316_10000036_pt1 | contig 59680 bp, 65 predicted proteins | sample M160m3416metaG_FD_203702 | JGI IMG/M metagenome (GOLD analysis project Ga0315316, IMG submission 203702) | Ammonia-oxidizing marine archaeal communities from Monterey Bay, California, United States - M1 60m 3416 | ecosystem: Environmental > Aquatic > Marine > Intertidal zone | place: USA... | reverse complement strand
CTGCTGGACTTCACTACCGTTGTATGGTAACCGAGGACACGCCTACTGGTGCAATTACGATTGCTGCTGGTTCGGCGATTATGTTCGGTAACGTCAGCGAGTCTGAAGTTGACACAGGCGACGATGCTCCCGGCTCTTCTGGCGCCACTGGAGTTGCCAATGTTATCATTGGAACTACTGCTAAGAAAGGCATGTGGATTGAATTGTACAGTGACGGCACTTCTTGGTATTTCTTCGGAAATGCCCAGATTGACGGATCTGTTACAACTTCCTAATAGGAGTCTAGACCCACAATAAGATTTAAATCTTTCCCCGTCCCTTTATGGGGCGGGGTTTTCCTTTTTGAGAAACTAATTACGTTACGGAGGATATAATGAATGAGCCACCCAGAATTAACACCCAAAAGCAATTTAAGCAAAGTAATATTAACGTCTACAGGATCAACCGGTGACGTAACTTCCGCTTTACCATATGGCATCTATTCAGATTCCACTGATTTTGTGTCCGGAGCCTCTGATCAGGTTGCGTACGTCTACAAAAAGTTAGGTGGTGATGTATTAGACATCGAATTGACAACGGGAAATGTGTATGCCGCGTATGAAGAGTCGGTATTAGAATATTCATACATTATTAATTCTCATCAAGCCAAGAATACTCTTTCTGACTACCTTGGCTCTATGACTGGGACGTTTGATCACGACGGTGAACTCAAAGCAGGAGAGCTTTCCTCCAGCCTGAGCGGTGCCGGCGGCATTTCAATGAAGTATCCTCGATTCGAGTTCGCATATGCCCGTCGCGTTGCCGAAGGTATGGCTGGCGATGCAGGCGTAGGCGGTAACACCACCGAATATTCCTGCTCATTCAGGACAGTGACGAATCAGCAAGATTATGACTTAGATTCTATCATTCAGGATGCTTCAGACTCAGGCGAGGACGCTGCCGGTAACACGGTTAACTTCGCCGGCTTGGTCGGACAGAAGCATCTGACAGTTAGAAAGGTTTTTTACAGAACACCGCACGCAATGTGGCGATTCTATGGCTACTACGGTGGCTTGAACACGGTCGGCAACTTGTCGAACTACGGACAGTACTCAGACGACTCGACTTTTGAGGTTATTCCGGCATGGCAGAACAAAGCGCAGTCAATGGCATTTGAAGACTCCATTTATACCAGAAACTCACACTACTCATTTGAACTCAAGAACAATCAGCTTAGGCTTTTCCCGAAGCCAGTCAGTTCAAGCCCAAAATACTTTTGGATCCAGTTCACCATCCCGACCGAGCCATGGGAAACTAGCGGCTCTGCCGATATTGGCATTGATGGTGTGAATAACCTTAATAATGTGCCGTTTCAGAACGTACCCTACAAGAGTATCAACTCAATTGGTAAGCAGTGGATTCGCAGATTCGCCTTGGCGCTCTGCAAAGAGACTCTGGGGCAAGTAAGAAGCAAGTTCGCTCAGATTCCTATCCCGGGAGAGTCAGTTACGCTTAATGGCGAAGCTTTGTTGTCGCAAGGTAAGGAAGAACAGGAAGCACTGAGGACAGAACTCAAAGAACTGCTCGATGAGTTGACTTACAACAAGTTGATGGAAGGCGATGCCGACAAGGTGGATCAAGTTAATAAGATTCAGGCGAAGATCCCATTGTCGATCTTCGTATTTTAGGAGTAAGCTATGTCGGATCCTAAAGATAAATGGAAGCAGCCAGAACAACCGCCAAGCCCACTATTTACCGGGCAGAAAGAGCGCGATCTGGTCAAACAGGTTAATGATGAACTTATTGAGAGGGTCATTGGGCAGGAAGTTTTATACTTTCCCCTTGACATTGAACATACCAACTATCATCCACTGTATGGTGAGGCAATAGACAAAACCTATTTACCACCGGTTCGTGTAAAGGCGTTGGTCGAATGGGAAGGGTTGGAGACTATTTATACTGATGCCTTGGGTATCGATAAGATCACCACAATGACGGTACACTTTCACAAGAGGCGTCTGACCGAAGATCAGGACTTGTTTGTTCGCGAAGGCGACATGTTGCGGTATGGTTCACAGTTTTATCAGCTAGTCAAGGTGTCTGAGCCTACCCGGGTCTTTGGACAGATTGAGCATATGATGGAAATCAGCGCTAAGTGCGTGAAGGTAAGGAGGGACGTGTTCGATGGCGAGTGATCATTACTCAGATAAATTAACCTTTGAAAAACTAGGAAAGTTGAAAGAGTTGGAGTTTGCTGCGTCTTCTCCGGAGACGCTTGACTATGCTATTTTCAACTGGCTTAACGACATATGCGATTTGCACACCAACACCAGCAAGGGCTGGAAAAAGGTGCCTTTAATCTGGGTTGGCGGAGAAAGGGCTCACCAGATCAAGGCGAACAAAGACTTGCGCGATAGCGGCGGCATGCTGATCCTGCCAATGATGGCGCTTGACAGAGTTTCGATTACGAAAGACCCGGCACGAATGGGCACAATGCCGGCAAACCTACAGTCTTCACATAGCAAGTTTGATCCTCAGGGCGGCTCTATTGTTGTCGCTCGCCGCATCAAGCAGGACAAGACTTCAGCATTTAGAACTGCAGCCCAAAAAATGAAGTGGTCCGGTGGCGATTACGATGGCGACACTAAACCAAATAGGGGTGCTCTCGTACAATACACTAGCAAACAGGATGGTAGAATTGTGTATGAGACTATTTCGATGCCGATGCCGATACGTGTGGTGGCAGAATATAAACTTTCAATTCAGACCGACTTCCATACGCAAATGAATGAGATTCTGCAAGGCATACACAGCAACGTTGGTAACCATAGCTGGTTCCGTTGTCGGCATGAAACACATACTTTTGATGCAAAGGTTGAGGACTTCTCGTTCAACAATAACTTGGCAACGCTTGAGGAAGAAGATCGGGTACTGAGAACAGATGTAACGATTAAACTTGAAGGCTATCTTATTGGCGGCGGAGCAAACGATGCCAGACCCAAACTGACAATACGCGAAAATGCAGTATCAATCGTTATGCCAAGAGAAAGCGTTATGCTCGAAGGCGCTGGCACGGTACCGGATCAGTGGATGAGATTTTCTAGCGCCGATTCGTTGCGCTCTGTGAGGCAAATGATGGCAGGGCAGGTTCATTTCGGCAAGGTACACACTACCAGCGGCGGCGGCGGTGGCGGCGGAGTTTCTGGAGATGATGTCATTAAGCATGAAGACTTTATAACTCAGCAAGAAGTCAACGGTACGTTAAACGGAACAAACAAAACTTTCACGTTAACAAGCAATCCCCGTGCCGGCACGGTCACTTTGATTCATAACGGACTAGTTCTTACTGCCGGCGAAAGTGCCGACTATACAATTAGCAGCAACACGATTACGCTAGATACCGCTCCAGAAGAGAACGATAGACTGGTTGCTAGCTATGTTAAGAACTCGTAATCACAACACACCACTTACAACAGGAGTATATTATGTGGAAAAAATCATGGAATAAAATTAAAACCGCTTTGGAAACCCCAGAGGAATACATCGAGCCAGAGAAAGAAGCAGAGGCTCCGGAGCCTACCTCGGTTGAGGTACAAGAGGAGGAACCTTCAGAACCTGAATTTTGTACTGATTCGGTAATTCCCATTAATAAGGAAGACCTTCTGCCTTTGAATGAAACAATGGAATCAATTAAGCTGCTTAAGGGATTTGGCGGAGAAATGCTCATCCGGCACGAAAAAGAGAAGGTGGAATTCTTTAAAGTAAATAATGCATTAAATGAGCAAGTGCAGCGACAAATCGCAGACCTTCGGACTACTTATAATGTCGAACCCACTGTCGATTACGCTCTCAACTTCCCCACTGGGGAGGAGGAGCAGGGTAGTTTCGTCCGCGAGGAAGAGCCTAGCTCCGACTCGTAATCGTGTTGCTGCATATAAGCGTCTTCGATAGACGGTAAGACACCCATAAAACAAGTTTTTATGGTGCTTTTTTATTAACTATGGAGGTAAAATGAATGGCACGAACATTAGTAAATGCAAAGCAACTGGAACTTATGTCCGGCTCAACCGCTACTCTGGCAAAATTCGCACAGGGTGTTTATACAGACGGAATGAGCATGGAATCGGGCAGCATCCACAGCGCAGGTACACTAACATTTTATGATGGTGGATCGCTTGCATATGCAAACTCAAAAATTAATCTATATTCCAATACAAACGTAGAGGGTACTTTAACGGCAAACACTAGCCTAACCCTCGACAGCACGACGATCACCACTGCGGAGATCGGAGTACTGGATAGTGTAACTGCAGGTACCGCTGCAGCTTCCAAGGCAGTTGTCTTGGACGCAAGCAAGAACATTGCTACTATCGGTACAGTTGGTTGTGGTGCTATCACCTCAACTGGTGCTTCAACTTTCGGCTCAATTAATGTCGGCGGCACCATCACCGGCGACACGTCGTTGACACTTGACGCTGTTACTATTTCTACGGCGGAATTGGGTGTTCTTGATAGTGTAACCGCAGGCACTGCGGCTGCTTCTAAGGCTGTTGTCTTGGATGGTTCTAAGAACATTGCCACTATTGGCACTGTTGGTTGCGGTGCAATCACCTCAACCGGTAACTCAGCCATGGCTCAACTCACGACCTCTGGTCGCGTAATCGTTGATGATGCTACCGATGCCACTTCTACTACTGACGGTTCTTTACAGACCGATGGTGGTTTGAGTGTTGCAAAAGACGGTATCTTTGGCAATGATGTCAAACTCAAGTCAGACGCTGCAGTTCTTGCATTCGGTGACGGTAGTGATGTGACGCTAACTCACGTTGCTGACACGGCACTGCTTCTGAACTCGTCACGTCAACTTCAGTTCGGCGACTCTGCTACTTATATTCATCAGGCTTCTGATGGTAACTTGAAGCTCGCCGCTGACGGAGCACTGCTCCTTTCCAGTGATACGGTACAGGTGGAGTCAGCGAACTCCCTTGATCCAATGTTGGAACTTAAAAACACCACAAATGACGGACTTGGCGCTCGTCTTCACTTTTTGAAAGACAAGGGTGCTGCAGCCGCTGATGATGATATCGTTGGTATAATTGCTTGGAGCGGAGATAACGATGCTCAAGAGCAAACTACATACGCTGAGATGATGTGTCAGATTGCAGATGCATCTAACGGTACTGAAGGTGGTAAGCTGGTGTTGCGTGTCGCTTCTCACGATGGCGAAATGAACAACGGTATTATTATCTCTGATGGTGACGTTGAGGATGAAATTGACGTTATCCTAGGTAATGGCGCCGCTTCGACTGTTACCATTCCGGGTAACTTGATTGTTACCGGTACCACAACGACAGTTGACGTTGAAGTTGTTAACACCGCAAACGGTGTCATCTTTGAAGGTGCTACCGATGATGCCTACGAGACAACCCTTAAAGCGGTTGACCCAACTGGCGCTGATAAGACAATTCAGCTTGCAAACGTTAGTGGTTTCTTGCAGCCATTTGCTGCAGCTTCAACCGTAGCAATCACTTCAATCCCTGCTGAGCTTAACTTGCTCGATGGCAGTACCGCAGTTGGCTCTAGTATTACTATTGCTGATGCTGATGGTCTTGTCGTTCACGACGATGGCGTAATGAAAACCATTCCGTTCTCTGACGTTAAGACTTATGCTGGTGGTGTTGACATTGATACCTATGCTGCTCTCGGTAGTGCCGGCGTTCACCAAACTCAGGATCACTTTATCTTCTCTGATAATGGTACTGAGAAGAAGATTACTTTTAGTAACCTTCAAGATGCTGTTTTCGCTGACGTAAGTGGTGATGCTACTATCGCTGCTGGTGGTGCTGTCACCATCGCTGCCGATGCTATCACGGGTGCTAAAATTGCTCTCTTTGATGACTCTCTGGCTGCTACCACTACTCACTTCTTGATTGCTGATGGAACTGACTACAGTTCTTTCGCTCTTAGCGGTGATGTAACTTGTACTAATGCTGGTGTTGTGACCATCGCTGCTGCCTCTGTTGAGCATGGCATGCTTGCTGAAGATATTATCTCTGGTCAAGCAGAGTTGGCTCACGCTGACATCGCTGACGCTGATGAAATGATGATTTCCGATAACGGAACCATCAAGAGAGTTGGTGTTGACAGTCTTCGTGATCACTTCTTTGGTGTTGTTTCTGGCGATGCCACTGTTGCTGACGGTGGTGCTCTTACCATCGCTGCAGGCGCTGTCGAAAACAGCATGCTTGCTGATGACGCTGTTGGTGCTGACGAGTTGGCTGCAAACGCAGTTGTTAACGCTTCTGTTGTTGACGGCTCACTCAATGCTGACAAGCTTGACATTGACGGTTCTACCGATATCGGTGCTGACCTTGTTGATGCAGACCTCTTCATCGTTGATGATGGTGCTGGCGGTACTAACCGCAAGTCCACGTTGACACGTATGAAGAAGTACGTCTACAGTGCTATGAGTGGTGATGCCACTGCTTCTGATGCTGGTGCTTTGACAATCGCTGCCAACGCAGTCGAGGGTACTATGCTGAACTCTAACTGTGGCGGAAACGGTATCGCAGTTGTTAGTAACGCATTGACTGTTGACTTTGCCATGGAACGATGCATTGGTTCCAGCGGTCATAGCTACACCACCGCTTCGGGTGTTTACACCCTTCCCGCTACTCCAGTTTCTGGTAGCGAAATGGTGTTCTTGAACGGTCAAATGCTTTATCGCGGTGATTCCACCGACTCTGCCGCTGGCTCTGGTGACTACACCACAGCTACTGGCTCAGTCGAACTTCACGCTGACCTTAAGCTTGATGCTGACGATGTACTTCAAGTCTACTTCTTACTCTAAGATTAAGTAGGGATTTGTTCCTGAGGGGGTCCGCTTGTCGGACCCCTTCTTTCGTTGCGTATAAGATTTCTATTCTTTCATGTCCGTTGGCGATATCGGGAACTATTTATTAGTGAAATATGGCGACAAAGAAGCTGTATGAAGAACATAAAAGCCCCTGTTCTAAAAAGGGACTAAAGTATTAATGCAGGAGATTAAGCGTAATGTCAGTAACCAAGTTTAAGTTTGTTTCACCCGGTGTGTTTGTTAATGAGATCGATAACTCACAACTTCCCCGACCGGCTGATCCTATCGGTCCAGTTATTATTGGACGCACAGCGAGAGGACCATCAATGCGTCCCACTCGAATCACATCATTTTCAGACTTCATTGAAGTATTCGGTTCACCAGTCGGTGGACGACAAGGAGACGACGTATGGCGCGACGGCAACAATGTAGGTCCGACCTATGCTGCATATGCCGCACAAGCATGGTTGCGAAACACCAACGCCTGTACTATCGTTCGTCTGGTTGGCGAGCAGCATGAGGATGCTACCTCGTCTGGATACGCAGGCTGGTCAAATGGCACTGTTGGTACTGACGGCGGTGCTTATGGGCTCTTTATTGCCAACTCCGGCTCAGGCACTACTGCTAACAAGGGTTGTCTAGCAGCCATCTTCTACTTGAAGAACGGCGAGCTTGCCCTCAAGGGTACATGCGCTGGCTCCACCGAGGACGACGTTACCGTTTCTGGTTCTAACGTGTTGGTTGAGTCTAATGCAGCATATGCAGGATTCACCGCTCAAGTTATGACCGGCTCAACTGTGCGTCATGAGACAGCATTCAACTTTAACAGAACTTCTGCAAAATACATTAGAAACGTGTTCAACACGAACCCCATGACGGTCAACGATCAGATCACCGATCAGGGCACTAACTCTGGCGACCATCACTACTGGCTTGGCGAGACTTTCGACCGCCACTTGGTCGAGCAGTGTGGACAGCAGGCTTCCGGTTATACCGGCGAGGCTGGCACCGCAGATATCAGCGATGGCGCTAGCGGTCAGTACTATGGTTTCGTTGCCCCGATGAAGCTTGGCAGCTACACCCCCGGTGTACAGACGATGGCGGCAAAGGAAGCCAAGTCTGGTTGGGTATTCGGTCAGGACTTGACCACCAACTACGGCTCCTACGATCCTACTAACATGCAGAAGTTGTTCCGCTTTGTTACTCTCTCACCCGGTGAGTGGGAACAGAAGAACCTTAAGATTGCTATTCAATCTATTAAGGTTTCTGCGAACGACTATGATAAGTACGGCTCGTTTGATGTTGTTCTCCGCAAATCAGATGACCTTGATAACTCCGTCCAGATCGTTGAAAGATTCTCAGGATGTAACCTGAACCCATTCTCTACGAACTTTATTGGTCGTAAGATTGGCGACAGACGACAGAAGTGGAGCGACACCGAAAAGCGTTATAGAGAATACGGTGAGCACCCCAACATGTCTAGGTTTATTCGTGTAGAACTCAACAACGCGGTCGAGATTGGAACAGCAGATCAGCTTCTGCTTCCATTCGGCTTCTACGGACCTCCCCGGTTCATTGGGTTCTCCATTAACTCTGGTTCAGTCGCTGCAGCCGTAGCAACTGACGGCGGAACAACAATGGTAGCCAACCCGGGTAACGATTTCGGTAACGCTTACCAGAACGTATTCGGCAAGGACGGAGGTTCAGGCGAACCCGGTTCTGAGGTGGGCAACGGTGACCCCGACAGCGCTGGTGGCTGGGCGGGTGGCGTTCACTCTGGCTCGGTCCTAGTACACGTCTCCGGCAACTTGGGAGAAGTTGGTTTCAGTGGTTCTTACGTCTACCCGCAGTTGTATCTCAGACAATCATCCTCTAACGGTGGTTTGTCCGACGCGAGAAACGCATACTGGGGTGTTGACTCAACCCGTGAAGACTCAGACATTCTGTTTGAAACCAGTTGGGGCGATACCGTCCGCGCACTTCCTTACGGCGTAAACTCATATGACGCTGCCGCTTCAGCGGACACCGAAGTGTCTTTCTACTTCACACTTGATGACATCAAGTCAACAAACTCAGGACAAGCGATGCACAGCACTTACCTCTCCGGCTCACGCCTTGCAGGTACCTCGCTGACCGCTGCTAGTTCTTCCTACAAGGGACCACTGGACGCCGGCGCAAACCGCTTCGTTCTTCCAATGTACGGTGGATTCGAGGGCGTAGATGTTAAACAGTCAGAGCCGTTCAACAACGTTACTCTTGCCAGCAATGCTGCCGAGACTACCAACTATGCATATTACTCAATCAAGAAGGCTATTGATATGGTCGCCGATCCTGAGGTTATTGATATGGACCTGTTGGCTATCCCGGGCGTTACTCACACCGGCTTGACTAACCATGCTATTAACACGGCAGAGGATCGTGGAGACTGCTTGGCGATTATTGATATTGCTAACGCATATACTCCCAAGACTGAATCTACTAAGTCTGCTGAGAACCGTGGTGCAAACATCACCACCGCTGTCAGCAACATGAGAACACGCGGTCTTAACTCCAGTTATGGAGCCTGCTACTTCCCATGGGTCCAGATTTCAGATCCGCAAACTGCGCAGCGCGTTTGGGTTCCGCCCTCCGTTGTTGCTCTCGGTGCCATGTCATATGGTCAGAAGACTCAGGAGCTTTGGTTTGCTCCTGCTGGCTTCACCCGAGGCGGTTTGTCAGAGGGTCGCGGCGGTCTTCCCGTCCTTGCAGTCAGCGAACGCTTGACTTCCAAGGAAAGAGATTCCCTCTACGATGCGAACATCAACCCGATTGCGCAGTTCCCTGCAGAGGGCATCGTAATCTTCGGTCAGAAGACGCTTCAGGTTACCCAGTCAGCACTTGACCGTATTAACGTACGTCGCTTGATGATTTTCGTCAAGCGCGAGGTCTCAAGAATGGCGGCAACGTTGCTCTTCGACCAGAACGTTAAGTCCACATGGAAGAAGTTCACCTCTAAGGTCTCTCCTTTCTTGGGAAGCGTCAAGTCGCGACTCGGACTCATGGACTTCAAGATCATCTTGGATGAAAACACAACCACTCCAGATCTTATTGATAGAAATATCATGTATGCTAAGATCTACTTGAAGCCTGCGAAGGCAATCGAGTTCATCGCCATCGACTTCGTTATCACGGATTCCGGCGCAGCATTTGATGACTAAACCAGAAAACGGTCGGGGTTTTCCCAATCGTTTCACTACTTATTATAGAAGAAAATAGAACCCACAAGAGGTTCACGAAGAATCATTCGGAGGATTTAACAAATGTCAGATTTTTGGAGCAGCACTACAACTGAACCCAAGAGAAAATTTAGGTGGATACTGAGCATCAGCCCAGACGATAGCGGTCCCCATTCGGATGTAACCATCCCAGCTTGGATTATCAAGAAGGTGACTAAGCCCACCTTTACAGTTTCAGAGGTAAAGCATAGTTATATTAACCATTCTTTCTATTACCCGGGACGAATGGAATACAACGAAGTAGAGTTTACTCTTGTCGATCCTGTTAACCCGGATGCGGCAAAGAACATTTTGAAGATCATCGACATGGCAGGCTACAAGCTTCCCGATACCGAGGCGCATGCGGCACAGACTATCACGAAAGAGTCTGCAGTTGCCGCTTTGGGCGGTCTTACCATTGAGATGATCTCTGGCGAGTCTTCTGACGGCGAAGGGGTTACTACTATCGAATCATGGTATCTTAAGAACGCATGGATCAAAGAAGTTTCCTTTGGCGATCTTGATTATGAGTCTGATGACATCGCAGAAATCACCGTTAAGGTTCGCTACGATTGGGCAGAACTTGGTGGCGACAACGGCGGCGACGGCGCAGGTGCCGGCGCAGGCTGGAGATCATCCGGACGCAGTGTCTTCCCGGGACCAAGCTGATCATTTTTAAAAAAACATTTTAATAAACTGACTAAGTATTATATACTAAAACCATATTGGAGGATTAATGTCAGGTCGTAACAACGACGAACGGACAGCCGCCCGGGAACATCCCGATGCGACTGCAGCCGTTCAAGAGGCTGCTGCGCAGCCCACCCCAACACCAGCGGGACAACTAAACTTTGTAGTCCCAACCGAGTTCGTAGAACTTCCATCCGCCGGCGCGTACTATGCCGAGGATCATCCGCTTTGCGGCGTTGACACCTTGGAGATTAAGTACATGACCGCAAAGGACGAGGATATTCTTACGTCTAGGGCTTTGCTTAAGAAGGGCGTAGCAATCAACCGGTTCTTGCAGAACATTATTGTTGATAAGCGCGTCAAAGTAGAGGGCTTACTAACAGGAGACAAGAACGCTATCCTTGTGGCAGCACGAATCTCTGGTTATGGCTCAGAGTACAAGACCAAGACTCAGTGCCCAGCGTGTTCCACCACTCAAGAGTATGAATTTACTTTGGAGAACGGTGTAGCAACTGGATTTGATACAGAATACTTCGATTCCGAGGAGCATAAGAACCTAGTGTCAAAAAACGAGGATCTTACATTTAATATCACCTTGCCTAAGTCTGAGGTGGTGGTCACAGTCCGTATGCTAAACGGGCACGACGAGGCACAAATGGCTAAGAGCATGCAGAAAGCGCAAAAGAGCGCCAAGAACACCAGAAAAGAACTTTTAGGACATGACACTCAAATGACGGATCAAATGAGAACGTACATTACAGCAGTCAATGGAAGTACCCTAATGCAGCACATTTATGGATTTGTGAATGCAATGCCAGCATCGGATTCTCGATTTTTGAGAAGCGCTTATGCTGCACTAATGCCGAATTATGATTTGAGACAACACTTCGCATGCGAGGCTTGTGGATATGAACAGGACATGGAGGTGCCGTTCACTGCGGACTTTTTTTGGCCTAAGTCATGAGTACATAGCACAGGTATATGAACAATTTTTCTTGCTCAAATATCACGGAGGCTGGAGTTTCATCGAGGCATATAACCTCCCAGTAAAACTACGCCGCTGGTTCATGGAGCGATTGCAGAAGCAGTTTAAAGATGAAGCAGAACAGATGAAAAAATCCCAAACCAAGGGATCATCCAGTATGCCGTCTATGAGCAGACCAAGCATGCCAAGTGTAAGCAAGCCCAGCAGATAACTGGGCTGCTTTTTTAAAGGACCGGAATTAAAACCCGGTCCTTTTTCTTTTTTACTTAACTATTTACTGATGATACTATTAGAATCATCTGGAGGACTATCCATGGAAGACAGCGGCGACTTGGCTCCTATTATTATTGACTTGGGCGCAGCCGAGAATGGCGAAATGAACGAAAGTTTTTTGTCGATGTTTGGTGGCGGCATCAAAATGATCATGCAACGCATGTTCGGTGGCGCAAAAGTGCCCTTGATTGTGCGAGGCAATAAGAGACAAGTAAAAGATTTTGCTCGCACCCTAGCAGGTGAAAAAAGATATTACAAAGATTATGCGAAATACGGCTTGGATGATCCGCGCACGTATCGTAGCAAGTACGCGCTCCGTGGCGCAGTGAAAAAGTTTGAGCGCAGTACGGGCATCGATTGGCCATTTAAGTAAGCCGAGAATCCCCCAAGGAGATCGCTAGCGAATGGCTGATACCCCAGATCCAAAAATACTAAAACAAGCCGCCGACATGCTATCTCGCATGAAGGTGGACGCCGCTGACATCAAGGATTCATTGTTGGAGATGGGTCCGCAGTTTGTTGCGGACATGGCGGCTGCAAACGCCCAATGGGAACAGCTTGACAAGTATTCGCAAACGATCAAGAAGAACTTAGATCAAGCTAAGAAGCAAGGTCAGTTGACCAAGGCTAATCTGCGCCTCAAAGAACTTGAAAATGAAAAAGAACAGTCGATTCTTGAAGCGAAGATTAAGGCTGCGACAGATCCGGCGATTAAAGCAGCGCTCCAAGCTCGTCTAGACGAACTCACAGCCATGCAGAAGATGATCAAGGCGCAAGCCAAGGCTGCTGGACTCGCACAGTCGTATGCAAAGACGCTCACTGGCGTATCCGCTGACTGGCGGTCAGGGCTCTTCGGTGCATTCTTAGACGGTGGCATTGAAGAGTCCATGGAAGCGGTAGCGAGCGCTCTTGCTGAGCAGTTTAGTGTCGCCAACATGTTAGGCTCATCTTTGATGAAGGTTCAAGAGGCAACTGCGGCTATGGTGATTTCCGCAGACGCTCAGTTCTCGTCGGTCAACAAGCTTACTAATGGTACTGGCGAATACAACGACATGATTATGGACACCATGCAGCACAACGCTGAATGGAATGTCAGCATGGAAGATGCCGGCGAAGCTGTCAAAGAACTCTATACCGGCATGAGCCAGTTCACTGAGATGACAGAAGAGGCGCAAGGACAGCTAGTTGAAGCAACGGCGCAACTAAAAGGGCTGGGTATTGACTCGGCGACTACGGCGGCAAACTTCGAGATCCTTAATAAGTCTCTTGGCATGAGCGCACAACAGGCTATTGCAGTACAGAAAGATTTCGCTGCCATGGCTGCTGATTTGGGTGTGAGTGCTGGCAAGATCTCTAAAGACTTTGCAGCGAACGCAGATGTCTTCACCGCATACGGCGATGAAGCAACCCAAGTGTTCAAGGAAGTCGCAGCAGCAGCCAAGGCTACTGGTATCGAGATGCAGACGCTTCTTGGTATCACTACTCAGTTTGACACATTTGAGGGCGCAGCGCAATCAGCCGGAAAGCTTAATGCTATTCTCGGCGGCGGTGTGCTCGACTCAATGGAACTCCTGAACGCCTCTGAAGAGGAGAGAGTACGCCTACTGATTCAGTCTATTCAGCTTTCCGGCAAGAGTTGGGATTCGATGAACAAGTTTGAGAAAATCGCCGTTGCAAACGCAGCAGGCATTCAAGACATGACAGAGGCTAGTAAACTTTTCGGACAAAGCCTCTCAGAATACGACAAAGCACAAGCGAAAATTGAGAACAACGCTGAGGCACAGAAGAAGCTAGAAGAACGTGCCGCTGCTGCAGCCAGCATGAAAGAAAAACTCACTCGCATCATGGAGCAGTTTGCTGTAGCAGTTGCTCCGATTGTTAGTGCTATCCACTGGATGCTTGACGGCTTCTTACAGTTGAACGATATGATGGGCGGCTTTCTGGTCCCTACATTGATTGCTCTGCTGGGGGTTATGGCTATAGCCCACTACCGCATCAAAATCATGGCGTTCTGGCAAGGGATTCTGGCAGCAAAGACTGCATTAGTGAACCTTGCGAAGACTGGCTCAATAGCCGCCTTCTTTGGTGCCGCCGCTGCAGAAACAGCAGAAGCCACTGCCGCCACTGGCGCCGGCGGTGCCACCGTTGGACTAGCTGCCTCGATGACTGCGCTATCAATTGCCATGGCGCCGCTGATTCCCATGATTACTGCTATTGCTTTGGCTATTTTTGGCTTAGCAATAGCTATTGCTGCTCCCATCATCGCTGTTGTTGCGCTGGTTTGGGCGCTTAAAGACTTGGTTATCGCAATGATGGAGATGACTGATGCCATTGCGCCGGCACTGCTTGGCTTGATCGGCTTTGGTGCTGCATCTATGATTGCGCTTCCGATGTTGGCAATGGGTATCGCTATGTTCGTCGCCATCTTAGCACCAGTTGCGCCGATGATGGCTCCAGTCGCTCTTGGCTTGCTGCAGTTGTCTGGCGCTGCTCTTGTCTTTGGTATCGCAGCTTGGTTCTTGGGACAAGGATTCAAGGCTCTTAAAGAGGGTATCGACGACTTCCCGATTATGCAGATGATTGGTCTTGGTCTTGCTCTCATTCCCTTTGGCTACGCTTTGATGTATGCTGCTATACCATTCATCATTGGTGGCGGGCTAGTGGGCATAGGTGCCCTGCTGTTGGGCTTCGGATTGCAAGCGTTGGCTAAAGGTATTGAAGGCTTCACTAAACGAGGAATGTTTGAGGCAATGCTTGGGCTGACTTTCATGTTGGTTCTTTTCGGCTATGGATTAATGTATGCTGCTGTTCCGTTCCTCATCGGCGCTACGCTAATCGGCATCCCGGCACTGCTCTTGGGCTTTGGTCTGCAAATGCTGGCTAAAGGTATCGAAGGCTTTACCAAGCGCGGGATGTTTGAGGCGATGTGGGAGCTTACTTATATGCTGTTTGTGTTTGGTATCGGCTTGATATATGCTGCTGTTCCTTTCCTTATCGGCGGCACCTTGGTCGGCATCGCCTCGCTAATCTTAGGCGCAGGATTGATAGTTCTAGCCAAAGGCATCAGCGCGTTTAAGAAAATAGGCTTTGAGAATATGATTGAGCTTGGCTTCTCTTTGATAGCATTTGGCTGGCTGCTCATTCCTGCCGGTATCGCTCTACTCATCGGCGGATACTTTTTGATGTGGGGTGCGATTCCCGCAACGGCAGGCTTGCTCATACTTCTATTAGGAGTTAAGCCATGGATGTCTATGGACTTTGCGAAGCTGGCAACACTTGGAAAGACTCTAGATGCGATGACAGACGGCTTCATGAGAACAGGCTTCTTCCTAATGTTCTCAGGTCCGATGCTTATGATCGGTGGCTTGACCGCTGGTATTGGCTTGCTTTGGCTGGCAATGGGCGTAGCACCGTGGATGGCTATGGACCTTGATCTGGTATCGGGCTTGGGTTGGTCGCTGGCAGAGTTTGCTACCGGGCTATTCTTCGCTGCTATCGCACTTATTGTTGCCGGTCCATTGCTACTGGTGGCTGCGGTTATGACTGCGTGGGCGATGATGATGCTTGCGGTACCTCTCATGATGTTTGCGAACGCTCTAGCTGTCATGGCACCCTACACAGATAAGATGGCACCCATGGCAGACGGGCTAAGAGCCTTAGCATGGGCGCTTCCTGCGCTCGGCTGGGGCTTGTTTAAACTCGGCGTTTATGCGAGCCTACCGTTCTTCGACAAAGGACTGGACACCCTTACAAAAGCATTGTATGCATTTGCAGGGGCGATGAGCACCATCTCCGCAGAAAAAGCAGTTGCTTTAGGGCAAATTTTCCAAGGATTGGCAGGCTTCACAGATCTGGATGAAACTGCAGACACCTTATGGGACTTGGCATGGGGCATCTGGGCTATTGGACGCGCACTCGCTACCATTCCGGAAGAAAAAGCCTTGGCTTTCAGCGTGACTGCGGATAGCTTGGCAAGCCTTATTGATTCCTCAGTACAGTTGACTCCAGAGGTCGTAGAAAACGTTGAGGGCATGGCAAAGGCAGCGAGAGAGTACGCATCTGCTCAAAGAGAAATGAAGGAACCGTCTAAGGACGCCTTTGTTGAGGCGCTTCGACAGGTGCTGGGCGAGAAGAGTTCAGCCGGCTCAAAAGAGAAGAAGGGACAAGATATTGTTTTGGAACTTGATGGTGACGAATTCGCAAGAGCCGTTAATGCTGCAATCGATAGTAAGCATGGTTTGAAGGGCTTCTAATAGCGAAACTTCTTACAGAATGGACTAGTTATAGAGAAGATAAAGAACGAGGAGGTTTCTAAATATGTCAATATATAGTGGACGCTTTGGACGCGACATAGATGGCACAGGTAAGCTTGCTATAGACAAGCTTATGGTGCTGGAATTTTTTCACGTTCCTAGCCAGAAGTCAGTCGTGTTTAAGGCTATGATTAACTCCTTCTCTGATCAATATACGTCAGAATGGAACAGTGAATCTGTGTATGGTCGTATGGATCCCATTTCTGCGTTTCAAGGAACCGCCCGACAGATTAGTGTCGAGTGGGATGTTGTTTCAGCAAGCATTGAAGAGGCAGAACTAAACATGAAGAAATGTGAAACGCTGATGTCTATGCTATACCCGTCATACTCGAAAGGCGGAGGAGGAGACTCCCAGACTATCGCTTCATCTCCCGTGTTTAAGTTTAAGTTCGGAAACTTTGCTCATAACGTTGAGGCTGGACCAGATTCGGCGGGCTCTAACGCAAAGACTTCCGGCTTGATTGGTTACATTGGTGGCTTTACTTTTGAGCCTGATTTTGAGTCGGGCATTGTTGACGAAACCCCGGGAGTATTTTATCCCTTAAGGCTTACTTTGTCGGCTGAGTTCACAGTGCTACACACCCACATGATGGGTTGGTCTACAGCGGGTGCCACTGATGACGCTCAAATGGGTTTTGGCGATGCCGGCTCATCGAACAGTTTCCCCTACAATGCGAAAGGTACCGCCCGTGGAGCGACAGAGGCTCCCACCGACGATACGGGCACCACTGGCACCCCCGGCATCGACTTGCCGTTAGAGCCAGTCGGCGGATGACAAAAGGAGTTCAATAAGATATGGCAAGATATGACAGCCGGCGCGTGATTACAAATTCTAGTCGCTTCTACCAAGAGATATTGGAGAGGCGTGGGCTCCGCCGCATCCGCCAATACAACACGCCTTACATGTCGTATCCTTCTCCGGAACAAATCTCGGCGACGATTGATCGCGTGTCTCATTTGTGGAAAACAGGAGATCAGTATTGGAAGCTTGCCCACAAATATTACGGAGAGTCAGAATTGTGGTGGGTGATTGCGTGGTTCAACAAAAAGCCAACAGAGTCTCACATCAAAATGGGAGACACAATTTATATTCCACTTCCTTTGACTTCTGTGCTAAAATACTTGAAAGGTTAATGTTGTATGGCAGATCCCGAAGTCCCAGAAACAGACCCCACTGAAGCTGCCACTGAATCTGGCGGGGCTGATGGGGAAGATCCCTCTGATGCCGGTGCTGCAGATGACACTGCGGCTACCGATGGTACTACTGCGGGCGAAGATCCTGCCGCCTCAACAGATCCTGACGCCGCTACATCTGAAGGCGAAGAGTCTGAACAAGATAAATTAACCTTTGACCACCAGTGCTTCCTGATGGATTACGCAGACATCCTCTCGCCACTAAATGAACAATGTCATTATAAGAACTTCCATGCTCTTGCTGCGAGTTCCGGCACGGGAGGCGCGACAGTTCATGACGTGCTGTCAGCGGTCTTAAAGCGGGACTCAATGGCACCCTTCACCCGGATTAAGCCATGGCAAAAAGCTGTATTGCAGCCGCGAGTGAGGCTTTGGAGGGTCACTCCAGCGGCTGATGGCGGCGAGTCAGTCCGCAGAGAGTTCAAATTCAAAGGCTTCATGGATGAGTCACGACTTTCAGACCTAACAACTGACGCCGGCGGTCGCTCTGGCGGCGCTGGTATTAAAGAGTTCAAGTGGGAGTTTGCCGGCACCAACCCGGCAGAGGGCGAAAAAGTTATTGGTGTAAAGATGACAATGCACTTTCAGTCCGTAAAAGATTTGGTGGGAGACTTCGATTCGATAGCAGCAGCAGGAAATAATTATACACCGGGCGATAACCCTAGCTTTTTAGAGCTAATCTTACACCCAGAAGGCGGAAACAGGGGTAAGACCGGCGCCGAAGAATATGATCCAAGATACTATAGGGTTTTAGCTAGCGTTGGCTGGGCAATTGATGAAGGCGTCCGCACCCACCTGCAGGATGCCGCACTAGTTAAGATATTGAAGAACATGAATCTGGATATGTACCTTAACCTTATTCAACATGAGGTTAAGATCAAAGAAGACGGATCGTGTGATGTAACAGTGGAATACGTCGGCGCAATGGAAGCCGCTTTGGAGTCAAAGGCGGCAGACATTCTTTTCCCCGGCGGCGGCAGCGGAGATGCTACGGTCAGCGGCGGATTCTTGGGATTCGGCGTTGATGATCGTAATGTAGAGGATGTCGAAGCGGAACTAGAGGCACTGGAGGAGCACATAGAAGATGTTGAAGATGCTCAAGCATGCGCCAGCGAACAAGAGGCATCAGAGGGTGATATTGAAGACCTTGACGAAGAGGCTGAGGATGCCGCCGAAGAAGCCGAAGAGTTAAGGGAAATATTGGCAGAACTAAATGACACCAACAGGTCTGACGCATATGCTAGTTTTACAGATGCTCTTAGTGGCAAGATCCGACACTTGGATTTGGACAACGGCTTCCTTGAAGAGTGGCAAGCGAACGAGGGAGGCAAACGCCCCACACTTTCTAACGATGATCAGTGGGGCGGTGTTGCAACGATCACAATTGGTGATCAAGGCTGGTTTAGCAACCCGGAGAAAGAAGCTGAAGATGCAGACGCATCAGATGTAGACGATGACGATGTTTATTTTTGCTTCCTAGGCGACATTGTTGAGCAAGCATGTGTGGCTTTCGATCCGGATAGCAAAGCTGCCGAACTTGAAAAGATGGCTATCATTTTAGGTCCAGCGCAGTACACAGATCCTAGAACTAAGGAGATTAGGCGGATCGCGTTGTGCGATATCCCCATTTCTTACACGCTGTTCCTAAAGTTCTGGAATGAAAAGGTTATCGAGCCGGAAAAGGATAACTATCCAGTTAGAAGGTTCCTCATGGATGTTATGCAGTGTCTTATCAAGCCGGCTTTGCAGCCCAAGTGTTTCCCCAACGCCCCAAACCAGACAGGTGATGTCTCACAGTCTGTCTTTACGGTTAAAGCAGACGAAGATATATGCTCTCCTCACGGCAGACGACCAACGCCGGAAGGGATGATGGGGAAAATCGGGGAAGATGTTAACCCGGAAGATCCGGGGTTCACATATGCGCTTTACTATATGCAGTCAGGTGACCCGGGAGGATTGACAGGCGATGAAGCCGCCGATGCAAAACGAGGAATCAATCATTATACTATCGGTCAAGACAGCGGAATAATCAAGACCATCAACTTTAATAAATCAGACATTCAGGGACTCAAAGAAGCACGACAAACAGAAGAAGGCGCACTTTCCAACTTACGAGAACTCTACAATGCCAAACTAAAGATGGTTGGGAACAACATTCATTTCCCGGGACAATACGTCTATGTGAATCCTCCGTACGGCGTGGGCAACCCTTCTACGCGAAACTCTATCGCGTTCCGCTTAGGCTTGGGTGGGTATTTTCAAGTTATTAAAGTAAATTCAGCAATAAAACGCGGTGGAGCGTATGATACTACGGTGGAATGCACTTGGGTTAGCAGCGGAGCAGGAGCGGCACCTACCGAAGAGCCGAACTGCGCCGAAGTGGACGTGGGACAAGTGGTTGAGGACTCTCAGGATAGTTTCTGGGAAGATGTGGGCGATGCCATCGAGGGTGCCTTGGGACTGGACGAGGAACTGAGCGATATCAGTGGCGTTGAAGATATGGACGCCGAAGATCCGTGCCAAGGTGACGATAATGGTGCCGGAGATCCATGGTGGAAAATCTGGTAAACCAGTACTTATAAAGGGGGGTAGTAGACATGTCAGACTCAGATGAAAAAACACAAGCACTTAAGAACCGCCTAAACACTGGTGCCGTAAAGTTTATTGTTGATCCTCCGGGTCTTTATGAGGCGAAAGACCCGCGCAAGCGGAAGGGCATCAAGCGGATCCCATACCGCAGCGGTCGTGAACCTTCGCTACAAAACTTCATTCATGTTCCCGCCATTTCAATAGAGATGGCACGCGCCCGAGGCGAAAATGCGAAATGGTGGGGCGCTTCAGCCAAGGACAAGCCGTCTACTTTGTTTGCTCGTCGCATACACTGGGAAGCGCATGCCCCTAGATACGCTTCTGTTGGCGGCTGGTCGCTGGGAATGATCGACTTCTGGTATGACAAGGGGATGTATGGGAAGGTAGACATCAATCAAAACTCGATTTACATCTCAGAGGCATTTCTTACGTCACTCAACAAAGGGGATGCCTCTATTATGGCACCGGTTTTTGTGGCGCATGCATATAGAGATTTTCAAAAGGAATGGGCACGATTCTTTGCCATGAATGTTAGGGCTACCAACCAAAGAGGTCAGGGTGCAGGACCGATGGTTGCTGATGTCGGCAAGTATCGCCCACAACAAGGGCTCCTAAATGTATCCTCTTGCTGGACCAGCATACACCCACAGTATCAAGCCAACATGGAGAGGATCTTCGAGGGCTTCCAGCAGTGGACACTCGCGGAGGGTCGCCAACAGAAGATATTAACCTTTAAGGACTTTATGCAGTATATGTTATACTTCATAGATATTGCTGCTCCCATGGTGCAGTTTACGCGCTCTGGCTATATCATGAGCGGCGAGTGTAATCGAGCAATCAGCGGTTGGCAGATTGATCTGTATAAAGAAGATCCAAATGATGACGTGAAGAAGAAGGAAGACTATCTTAACGACCCGAACTTTGAGGTGTTCGTTGCCATGGCTCAGAAGTTTGGCTTCATGGTTGATTTCAACTGTCCTTGGAGACTGGTTGCTGATGTGATGTCAACTCCCATGCGCCGGTACATCCGCGATTGGGCTGTGGAAGGCAAAGATGTCAATGGCAAGGGCACAAACATTCCGGAGCTAGTCCGCCGCCGCGATGAGTGGCAGAAGAAAGCAACGGGCACCCAGACTAGACGCGGACAGAGAGACAAGGCATATAAGTTAGCGCAAGCATACGATGCACTGGTCAAAAAATATCAAACTAAAAACCTTGACATCATGTTCCGGACATGCTATTATAGAGCAGACTCTACGGATTTAAAGGTCTTGATGAACTACTTTCTTAGCATGTGGAACTCGTTTGCTGGGTCATTCCCTTCGCAAGCCGTTGCTATCCACCGCCCCTCCTCCGCCACAGCCGGCGCAAACTCAGAGGTGGTGACAACCATGAGCTATCGTAGAACCATCGCATTCGATGGAGCAGCCTCAGCAGACACCAGCTACTACGCGACCATCAAAAGAGAAAACCATTCTATGCTAGCGGGTAAAACGATCAACCGCAAGAACGCCAACGCCAACAAGAAGCCTTCTTCTTACGACGTTTTCTCTAACATCTTCGGTACAGACTTCCCAGCCAAACTCTACATGTTTGTACGCGCAAGAGAGGCGTCGGTTGACTGGACGCAGAGAATCTTTGAGCAGAATGTCAAAGATTTGAGCGATATTCAAAAAAACCTTGACGGCAGCAAGGCATTAGATTATATTAATGATAAGACAGACAGGCTCCCCGCACCGGGCGGTAACCCGCCGTACAGAACAGTGCAAAACAAAGCAAAGACGTTTAACCGATATGTAAACCGCGAACAAACCAATGCTGGTCGCGGACAATTCATGCTATACATCTAAACACAGGCAAGCACTTGCTATTCCAAACATTAGACGACAAGAAGGACTGCGTAGGCGTGTACCTTGACGGAGAACTGATCCATGATACGATTCCCGCAGGACTGACGCATACATGGGACTATAGTACGTTTTTGCGAGACACTGAGGTGGAGTACGCTAAGTTTTATTGTGCCGGCATGTCCTTGGACCAAGTGTGTCCGGACAACCTGCGAACACAGTGGGAGGCTGTGAGGGACAAGCTTCGTGCGTATTTTCGTTCGTTCGGCTTTGCCAAAGTGTCGCTGGACGAGAACTGCTTTTTCGATCTGGTGCCTCGCCAGTTCTTGCTGGATTACTGCGAGGTTAAGAACAGGATTACGCAGCATGTGTTCGACACATATGAGAAACCGGACAACTATGACTTTATAAAGCAGTTGAACATTGCACTCGACGACATTCGGTATAACGAGTTGAGCATCAGCACAGAGGGTATCCGCCCAATCTATCACAAGACTGCTACGAGAAAGTTTGTGAAGAACCTCCAGAAGTATACGCCGTATTGTCGCTATAACATATGGGGTACAAAGACCGGTCGCCTGACCAACAGCCCGGGCAGTTTCCCTATCCTGACACTTGATAGGCAGTATCGTTCTGTGTTGAAGCCGAATAATGACTGGTTTTTAGAGCTAGATTACAATGCTGCTGAACTTCGTGTGGCTCTGTCGCTTGCTGGACAGGACCAGCCGACAGAGGACATTCATGAGTGGAATATTAAGAATATCTTTGGCGACGTAGACCGTCAGGAAGCCAAGCGCAGAATCTTTGCATGGCTATACGGTAGGAAAAACGTTTCTGGCACACTAACTAATAATGATGGGACTGTGGAAAAACTACTGGAAGAAACGTACCAAAGAGAGAGAATTATTGGCTCGCATTGGACCGGCACACATGTCCGGACACGATTCGGACGGACCATACCTAGCGATCACCATCATTCTCTTTCTTATATTATTCAAAGTAGTTGTGTGGACGTTACCCTCCGAAGGCTTATTGAAATCAATGAGCGCCTTAGAGACTGCAGAAGCCAGATCGCTTTCACACTTCACGACTCAATCATTATCGACCTCGCCGCCTCCGAACGAGGAATGATTCCAGAACTTATTAACCTTTTTGGCCAGACCGAGCTTGGCCACTTCAAGGTTAACACTAAAGTTGGTCGCGACTTCGGGAACATGGTAGACTTAGTGCTCAAAACTAAATGCGCTTGAAAAGGTCGTTATTCCAAATTTTTTTCGCCGCTATAATTTTCAGATTTGCGGTTTAGTTAACTATTTATAGGCAGAGGCAAATTCATGAAATATGACGAATATGCGTGGCGCAGCTTTTTGACTGAAGCCCGCGATCCGGCTAAAAAGCCAAAAATGTATACAGAGCGAAAGTTGCTCCGAGAACTGGACGAAGACGAGCACCAATACATCGTCGATGCGGTACACGACCTTGGACCGGAGGATCTGGCGTTCAATAGCCTATTTAAAGGCAAAATGCGCCTTGTTCTCGATTTCCCAACAATGGACACCGCCAGCGATCTAGGAAAGTTTGTCGATATGTTCCGTGAGATGGGATATGATGTAAATTGGGAAAAAGGCTTGGTTTCGAGCGAAAGAACGCTGAAAGACGGCAGCATCGAAGCGATGGCTGCTCAACTCGCCGGCGGTCAGCCACCAGAGCCCAAAAAGCGCAAAGTCCAGATGAAGATCGGCAAGCTTTGGGCAAAGATTTACGAACTGGCTTCAAAGAGAGAAGCGCTCTCTCAAAAGGTGTTCGATCATTTAGATAGTATTGGCTATACTCTAGGCGGTTACGGAAGAATTGATAAGCCCGGTATGCTTACAGGAAAGATGATTGCTGCAGCCCTTGATGAGCAGGAAGTGGAGAGATACCAACAGCTAGCGGATCAGCTTGAAATGTATCTTGGCGACGGCATCCGAAAGCTTAACAGTTCGGAAGACGCCAAGAAGAATCAAGTATACTGGCAGCAGAATGCTGATTACATTAAGAAGAACATCGGCAATCTAACCGAAAACAAATACAGCATCATCATTTCACGGGATCCTATTGACATTCTCCGTATGTCGGACTTCAATCGGATTACGTCATGCCATTCGCCACCTTCCCGCCAAGGAGATACGTCTTATTATAAATGTGCGGCAGCCGAGGCTCACGGTCATGGCGCTATTGCATATGTGGTTGAAACAGAAGAACTGATGAAAGCCACAGAAACAGATAGTCTTGAAATCGCCGAAGATGAGATTAATAACGACGATGAAATCTTCGCTGATGAAAACCGTGGCAGTCACATCGGGCTATCTATGGAGATGCTTCCCGTATCCCGCGTCCGTCTGCGTCAGGTCCGTGTATATGCTGACCAATCTGCAGCCAAGTATGAGAATGGTCCTGAAATCGCCGTTCCCGAATCCCGCGTTTATGGGGTGAAGATTCCCGGCTTTCGGGACAGGGTTTTCAATTGGGCTAAAGAAGGGCAGTCGGAAGCTATCGCAGCGATTCCTGAAGATGGCTATTTGGTCAAGTACGGCGGCTCCTACGAGGATAATAATATCAAAAGTCTTGTGCAAGATTTGACCGGCATCGATTTTCCCTTTATCGGACAGAACACGGACACCGAAAGGTCGCTACCAGATATGGAGTTCCTTGAAGCTCAGATGAGAACCGCGCAAGCAGAGTGCGACCGCATCTCCGACGAGTGGAACAACCGCTATCAAGCGTGCCATGTCACTGCCGAAATCACAGAAGATTATGACGCCGGCTTCTATGTTGGCGCCACCGCCGAAATGAATATCGATTGGGAGACAGAAGAATGGGATTCGTTGCCACAGGACGGTAAAGCTGTCGGGTACTGGATATCAGAGTTGCAAGACTTTGAGTGGAACTGGGCAGGCGATGGCTGGGGTACTCGCTTGATGCGATATTCTAACGACACCATCAGGCTAACTATCTTGATGGAAAACGAAGGCATCACAGACGATGGAATAGTTTATGATCCTGATACATTTGAAGACTACTGCGTTGAGGTGAACCGCATCGATGATATGTACGATGGCGTCAAAGGCGAGATCGAGCGCATGGCTAAGCGTGACGGCTTTATGGAAGGCGGCGCTATCAATGAGTGGGGCAGCGATATCGATAACGGATCTGTTGATTACTACGAGTGGGACATGACCGCTGACGAAGAAGACCACATGACGTATTCTGGCATCGAAGGCTCGCACACAGCATATCCTGCTATTCCAGAAGGTATGAGCATCCAAGACGCACGCACGGTCTTAGAGAGCAGGGATTTTACTATTCCACTGCGCAAAGCGCTGGTGGAGAAAGCATGGGCAGGCACACAGGTATCAGGCGATGACCGTCAATATCCAAACTTCAGAGTGTACACTGAAGAGATTCGCACGACAACCGAGGAGAACATTAGACTTGTTCTGACATTCTACTGTAATGACAACAGCAGCGAAGCCCAAGTCAAGTCTATGCGGTGGACAATCGAGGAGTGGGAAGATGAAGAAGTGCTCGATGCCGCGATTCAGGCAGTGTTCAATCAGGTAGTTGGTGAGAACATCCCAGCAACCGATGACAGGGTTGAGGATACCCCTCCTGTGCAAACTACTAACGAGTCTATCGTTAAGAACTGGAAAAACTTTTTATATAGTTGAGGTGAAAAATGAATATCATCGGTTTGGGCGCTGCCGGATGCAACATCGCAGACGGGTTTGCGCAGTATCCACAATACAATATTTATAAGCTTGATGTTGGACTGGCAAAGGGCAAAGGCTGCTATCCTATTCCTGAGTCTGTCAATGTAGAGGGCTATGAGAGCGATCCGCTAAATCTTAAGACGTTCTTCAAGGCGCTAAAGAAAGATGAGGAAGTGCTGTTCATCGTCTGCGGTGCAGGCAAGGTTTCAGCGGCAACATTAAAGATCCTAGAACAAATCCAGAGATGCAAGATTAATATTCTTTATGTCAAGCCAGATCGCACCCTTCTGAGCAAGGAAGCGCTTCTGCATGAGCGCACAGCTTATTATGTGTTGCAGGAATACGCAAGGTCTGGCATCTTTGAGAAGATTTATCTGGTCGATAACAAAAAGATAGAAGAAGTACTTGACAATGTGCCCGTTATAGGGTATTATGAACGCTTGAATGAGTTAATCGTCAACACGATCCACATGACAAACGTTTTCCTGAACACAAAGACCGTCTACAACACACCAGCAACTTCGCTAGCGACAGCCCGAGTTTCAACCTTCGGCGTGGTCGATATTGAAGAAAATGAAGAAAAGTTGTTTTTTCCCCTTGACACCATCAACGAAAGGTGTTATATTTATGCTATCAATAAAAAACAGCTTGAAACAGACGGCAAGCTATTTACATCTTTGCGCGAACGTAGCGCAAAAATGGTAGGTGATGAAACTATCGTTTCGGTACGGATTCACTCTACTGACTACACCAACAACTTTGGCTATCTAATAGCCAATACATCAGAGATACAACAGGAGATCTAATGCTGATGAAAGCATATAACGGCACATTTACTAAGAAGAACGGAGACTCGCGCACCATGCGATTTGTCCGTATGACTGAGATTCCCGAGAAGTTTATCACTTCTCAGATCAAGGGAACCGGTCGCAAGTCCACTCTCGCAGAGGGAATGGAACTGGTATGGGATTTGGACACGAATGCCTTCCGCATGTTTAATTGGAAAACAGCAGACGGCGACGTGACAGAGATCGAAGTGGATAGCCCCTTTGAAGAAAGTTCAAAATAGTACTTGACTTTGACTTCAGAATAAGCTATACTGTATACAGCAAGATGAGAGATTTATCATCTTGACTATAACCAACAAAAGGAAAAAATCAAAATGGCTATTGACCTTAGCAAAATGAGAGCGAAGCTGGATGCTCTCCAAAATAAAGATTCCGGCGATAACAAGTTCTGGCGTCCCAGCGACGGCGAGCAAGCAATTCGCATTGTTCCGACCGAAGATGGCGACCCCTTCCGCGAGTTCTTCTTCCACTATAATGTGGGGAATAACCGTGGGTTTTTGTGCCCCAAGCGCAACTACGGTGACGGGTGCCCTGTGTGTGAGTTTGCCTCCCAACTCTGGAAGGAAGGATCGGCAAACGATGACGCAGAGGCTAAGAAGATGGCAAAGGGTCTCTTCGCTCGTCAGCGGTTCTTTAGTCCCGTACTCGTACGTGGCGAAGAAGATTCAGGTGTTCGTGCATGGGGTTACGGCAAGATGGCTTACGAGTCCTTGCTTAGCCTTGTACTGAACCCAGAATATGGGGACATTACTGACCCGGAAGCGGGCACCGATTTGGTACTTACCTATGGTAAGCCACCCGGAGCCACGTTTCCCCAGACGAAGCTGACACCCCGTCGTCGTTCCTCGCCCCTATGCGATGAGGCTGTAGGAGGCGATGAGCGCTGTGCAGAGCTTCTGGACAACATTCCCGATTTCGACACGCTCTTTGAGCGCACGACTACCGCGCAAGTGGAAGCCATGCTCGATGAGTATCTGTCGGGAGATCAAAGTGCTGAGACTTCATCCAGTGAAACTGAGAAGTACACGCCGACAACCACCACGACTGATCCGGTTGACGCCGCCTTTGATGAGTTGATGGGCGCATAGTAATGTAACCATCCCACAGGGAGGCACAGGGTTATCAGGTGCCTCACCCATTTTCCGACGAGATACCGGATTTAGTATCTCACACTCACACACACAGGAGAAAACATGAGTGAAAATAAAAGCGGCTACCAACTCCGCGCAGATATGTTGGGAATGGCATCGGGCATTGTGTCCGACAGAATTGCTCGCCAAGAACAAAATGAGCATTTTCAAGCAGACAATGATAAGGCATATCAGCGCAAGCCGATTGCACCTTACACTGCAGAAGAAGTGATCACAGAGGCTGAAAAGCTTTATGCGTTTGTTCAGAAGAAGTAGATAGTATCCGCTGGCAGACCGGTTAAAGTCTGCCACCATTTTTCCGCTGGCAGACCGGTCAAAAGTCTGCCATTTTTTCATTATAGAGGAGACAAAATGAAGAATTTTATTTGCGTTCTCCCTCTCGCGCTAATGTTTGCGTGCGGGGATAAGGACGAAGACACAGCCGCTGAAGACACAGCGGTTGAAGACACAGGCAGCGAGGCAGCAGAGTAATATGGCTAATCTTTTTTCTTTCTCCGACAGGAGAATTCAAGGTGTGATTGCGGCTATCGTTGTTGGTGCTGCCATTGGTGGCTGGCAAGTCATGAGCGGCGATGATACCGACGCTACCGAAACAACGGCGGCGACCATCACTGTTAGTGACACAACCACTAATGTAACAAACACGCCTTCTACGGCTGTTACCCCCACTACGACAACTGAGGGAACGACAGCGACTGAAGGGGGCGAGGTCGGTGCGGCTACGGATGCATCCACCACCGGGACTACCACGGAGTAGTCAAAGCCGCTGGCAGACCGGTTAAAAGTCTGCCGTCTTCCTCCTTCCAGAGTTTAAATGAAAACGCCTCTTCGTTATCCCGGCGGCAAATCGCGTGCAGTGAAGCACATCTTGCCGTACATTCCCGAAGACGTTCCGCGTCTGTGTTCACCATTCTTTGGTGGCGGTTCGGTTGAGTTGGCGGTAGCGTCGAGAGGTACAGAGGTTATTGGCTATGATAAGCTGGTGCCTCTTGTTTGGTTTTGGCAAGCGTTGTGTGCAGACAATAAGAGGCTGGCTGATGAGGTCGCCGCTCTGCGCACGGAGTATGAGATCGAAGAGAAGGGCATTACTAAACTTGTAGAAGGATGTTCCAAAGAAGACTTTATTAAACTTCGCGAAGATCTACGAGATCCATCATTCAAGTTTTCATACGAGAAGGCAGCAAAGTTCTACGTGATCAATCGCTCTAGCTTCTCAGGCGCTACCTTTTCTGGTGGCTGGTCCAAGCGAGCATCATACGCTCGATTCACTCAGTCGTCTATCGACCGATTGCGTAGGTTTAACGCCGAGAATTTCAGGGTAGACTACGCAGACTTCCAGACGAGCCTCCCATGGCACCCCAGAGCCTTCCTGTACCTTGACCCGCCCTACCTCCTGCCCGATGACGCAGCGATGCTCTACGGGCAAGCTGGGGGGCTTCACGCGGGATTTGACCATATGGCGCTTTATAACTTGATTTCCGACAGATCCGATTGGGTCATGTCATACAATGATTGCCCAGAGGTCCGTGACCTGTATTCTAATCGCAAGATCGTTACTGCTGAGTGGGCATACGGCATGAAGAATGTTGAGTGGGTCGATGGCAAATGCGTCGGCAAAAAAACAATGGGTTCCTCATCCGAACTACTAATTATAGGGTAATGACAATGAAACCGATTATGGAAGGATGGCGCAGTCACTTGCGCGAAGGTGCCGGCTCTGGTAGGGGTGTGCAGTTAGAGTGGGCTATTGTATATTGGGCGCTTAAAATGTCCGGAAGAGAAGACGAACTCCAGATGAGAGTTGAAAGACGCCCAGAGCTTAGAAACTACGGCGAGGGCGAAATGAGGGACGCGGCGATTTCTGCTGTTGAGGCTGCTATGGCTGCAGGTGCCCCAATCGGCGAAGCATACCATTCAGACGAACAGGGTATTGCTGGAAATCCTGAGCCCAAGACTGATTTGATGTTCGGCTCCCATCGCGTGTCCGTGAAGATGGAAGGCGGCATTCAACTATCTTCTGCGGAGGGCAGAAATACAGCCTTAATGTTTAGGACAGTGATGGACGAACTGCTGGCAGATCCTGAGTTTAGAGAAGATTTGAAGCAAGACGTTTTGCTTGACATTATCGACCGGATTGAGAATACGCCAACTAAGATGATTGATCCTAAGAATCTGGGGAAAGCCATGGCAAGGCGACCCCGCCAAGCGCTTCAAATGATGGCGGATGGAAAGCTGCTTGACGAAAACAATTGGAAGGTCTGGGAAGCCCAGAATAAGCAATCAATCATTAGTGATATGGTTTCATATCTTGATGGCAGTCAGGAGTTTAAATATCGGCTTATTGAAGAAGCGATGACTGGCAAGCGTGCATTTGGTGCCGACGATTTGGCAACCGCAGATTATATCATGACCCCCACTTATTATGGTCCTCTTGATCAGGCTTATATCATGAAGACCATGCAAGTCACAAAGATTCAAGTCCGTGCTAAGTCTCGGTCAGGCATCACATCAGCAGCTTTTCGCTTTGATGTTGCGTCTGCTTCAAAAACTGCTGCTATCCAACTCGCAGACGAAGAAGACACAGACCCTCTAGAGGAGGGCATGCTATCTGACTTCCTTGCCGGTGCAAGAGACAAGTTGAGTGGTCTTATCTCTAAATGGTGGATCAACTTCAAAAACTATACAAAAAACTGGTTTACAAACAACATCAGAAGTGTTATAATGAAGACACTATCAGAGATCGAAATCTCTTTTGAATAAACCCAACATTTCACTCAGGAGAATAAATTGAGAATGGCACGAACTAAGAAATCCAATGGGGCTGGCAAGCTCTCTGTCACAGAGATGCGCGATCTAATCAACAAGAAGGCTGGTCAGAACGTAGCACACGATCTTAAGGAAGATAATCCAACGGAGGTGAAGGACTGGATTCCTACTGGCTCCCGCTGGCTTGATTCTATTACATGCCGTGGGCGACTGGCTGGTATCCCTGTCGGTAAGGTGGTCGAGATCGCTGGTCTTGAAGCCACCGGTAAGAGTTACATGGCAGCACAGGTAGCAGCCAATGCTCAGAAGATGGGCATGGACGTTATCTATTTTGATAGCGAGTCTGCTATTGACCCAACATTCCTTGAGCGTGCAGGCTGCGATCTTAATAACCTTTTGTATGTTCAGGCAACCTCAGTTGAGTTTGTGCTGGAGACTATCGAAGAACTGTTGGGATCAAATGACAACCGCATGCTGTTCGTGTGGGATTCGCTTGCTCTCACTCCATCTGTTTCAGATGTTGAGGGAGATTTCAATCCGCTGTCGTCTATGGCAGTGAAGGCTCGCATTCTGGCAAAGGGTATGTCCAAGCTGACTGTGCCTATCGCCAACTCGCAATGCACGTTCCTTGTTCTTAACCAGCTTAAGACCAACATCACGCGCTCACCGTCCGAGGCTATGACGACTCCGTACATGACTCCCGGCGGCAAGGCTATGATCTATGCGTACTCGTTGCGTATCTGGCTCACCGGTCGCAAGGCTAAGGCAAGCTTCATCACAGATGATAAGGGCTTCCGCATTGGTTCCGAGGTCAAGGTCAAGCTGGAGAAGTCCCGCTTTGGTACCCAAGGTCGCCAGTGCAACTTTAAGATCCTCTGGGGTGACGCCATTGGTGTCCAAGATGAGGAGAGTTGGTTTGACGCCATCCACGCCTCGACGCGACTCGCTCGTTCCGGGGCATGGTTCTCGCTGCTTGACAAGGATGGTGAGCCTGTTGGGACCAAGTTCCAAGCCTCTAAGTGGACAGAGCGCCTGCAGGATCCAGTGTTCCGCAAGACCGTTATGGAGGTCATGGATGATGAAGTCATCATGAAGTTCGACAAGCGGATCGGAGAGGCTGCAGATTTTTATGAAGAAAGTGAGGAAAAGAATGAATAAAACTTAGCCCTCATACGTCTAACATAGTGAACAACAAAGAAGGAAAGGAGAAATAATATGAAATTCCTTATCACAATCGTCGTGGCTGCTGCTCTTGCAGTACCACAAACCGCAGACGCGCACAATCGGCATCGTCCAAACACCCGCGCAACTGTCACCGTAGGTTCGCCTGCTGTGTCTGTTACTTGGGTGTGGGTTCCCGCCACTCGCGTCTACCGTGCTCACTGGTCACACCCAACTCATGGTCGAGATTTCGGTCCCGACCGTCCTGTTGCCCGCCCGCATGCAAATGCAAATTGGGTTCCCGGTCACTGGGTTGGTCAACGTCGGCATCGCCGATGGGTACCCGGTCACTGGCAGCGTACGACACCCCGTCGTGCCCGAGCACAAAACCAACGTCGCCGATAGGTGACAAAACTAAGCCTTCAGGAAGGGTAATCTCTTCCTGAAGGCATCCCTTTTATTAAAGTATGAAGCTGTCCGGACGACACAAGAGATATATGGTGCTAGCTGCTCGCATGGCAAATAGTTCCAGTAACGAAGATTATCGCCACGGCGCACTCTTGCTGCGAGGCTCCAACATTATTGGACTTTCCACAAACAAGAACAGACATGCTTCTTTCGGGAATCGCTTTCGCCAGCGAAACTGCGGTCATGCCACGCACCATGCAGAACTCGGGTGCGTCTTGGGTCTAGACCGCAAGAAAACAATGGGCGCTACAATGTACGTCTGCCGCATCGGTAAGGGCGGAGAGCTTAGGCTTTCCAAACCTTGCGACATGTGCGCTGCAGTCCTCAGACATGTAGGCGTCAAGCGCGTATTTTACAGTATTGACAACAAGACGATGGGAGTCTATAAACCATGAGCCAGCCAAGAGTATTAATTATTGACGCACTGAATATGTATTTTCGTGCATACATCGTGGATCCTAGCCTTTCCACTAACGGTCAGCCCATTGGAGGCGTAAAGGGTTTCCTTAAGATCCTCCAGAAGCTTGTACGAGAAACCAAGCCAGATCATATTGTGATTGCATGGGACGGAGCAGGAGGATCACAGAAGCGCAAGGCTGTCAACAAGGGCTACAAAGAGGGTCGCAAGCCTATCCGTCTTAATCGTGATATCCGAAACCTGTCCGAGAATGAAGAAATGGAGAACAAGGTCTGGCAACAGACTCGCCTGATTGAGTATTTGAACGAGATGCCAATCTCTCAGACCATGCTTCCGGCAGTGGAAGCTGATGACGTTATTGCCTATGTTTCTAAGCTTTCGCACTTTGCTGACTGGCAGAAGGTGATTGTCTCCAGTGACAAGGACTTCTTTCAACTGTGTGATGATAGCACTGTGGTGTTCCGACCAATCCAGAAGCAGGTTATGAACACGAAGCGATTGGTCGAGGAGTATAATATTCACCCGAATAACATGGCACTAGCCCGCGCCATCGCAGGAGACAAATCCGACAACTTGCCCGGTGTGGCTGGTATAGGTTTGGGTACTATCAAGAAGCGCTTTGAATTCTTTAAGGATGAAGAGTTCTGTACGATTAATAACCTTTTGAACCACTGCCGGATGCAGATTACAGCCGACTCGAAATTAAAAGTTTACACTTCGATTCTTGAGAATGAGGATAGGATCGCGCAGAACTACAAGCTGATGCAGCTATATGCTCCGTCGCTATCCCCACAGGGCAAGTCGAAGGTCCGGTTTGCAATCGAAGACGCGGAGCAGCTTTTTAATAAAACTGGCGTTCAAGGCATGATGATCGAAGATGGTTTCGGCACATTTGATTGGTCGTCATTATTTCAATGTATGAGACGAATAGTGGTTGACAATAAGTGACAAATAGGTTATGATCTCTACAACGGGAAAAGAAATGTCAGATCAACCAAGTTTCAGCAAATTCGGAAAAGGCTTTCAAGAAGGATTGTGCCAGCTTATCTTAGAGGATCGTCCGTTCGCGGATCAGATTGCTGAGGTGCTGGACATTAACTTTTTGGAACTGTCGTATCTTCGGGCTTTCGTCAAGCAGGTGTTTGGGTATCGCGAGAAGTACAGCGTACACCCAACACAAAAGATTATGATGACTGTCCTGCGTTCCGAATTGGAGAACGAGACAGAAACTGATAAGCAGCAGGTGCGTAGCTACTTTGCTCGCATTTGTAATTCTGAGGTTGAAGGGCGAGGGTACATTAAAGAAGTGTCGCTGGACTTCTGCCGAAAGCAGAAGCTTAAGGAAGCGATGATGGAGTCTGTAAAGTTGCTTCAGAGTTCTTCCTTTGATGAGATCAGTTCGGTGATTAACACTGCTCTGAAGCTGGGCAGCGACAACAACTTTGGTCACGACTATGTTAAGGACTTTGAGGCTCGTTTCCAACTCAAGGCTCGCAATGCGATTTCGATGGGCTGGAGCGAAATGGATAGCCTCTGCAAAGGTGGTCTAGGTTCTGGCGAATTGGGAGTTGTCATTGCCCCGACTGGCGCTGGCAAGTCGATGGTCCTCACACACTTGGGCGCTCAGGCGATTAAGGACGGTAAAACGGTTGTTCATTACACGCTAGAACTGTCCGAAGCCTCCATCGGAAACCGCTATGATTCTTGCCTGACTGGTGTGCCGCTAAATGATTTGTTCCAATTGAAAGAATTAGTGTATGAAGCGGTCCAAGAGATCGAAGGTAGACTAATTATTAAAGAGTATCCGACAAAATCTGCTAGCTCACGCACGCTATCAACTCACTTGGAGAAGCTGCGGAAGCGAGACATTAAGCCGGATATTATTATTGTTGATTACGGCGATCTATTGCGACCAATTGCGTACCAGAAAGAGAAGAGAACAGAACTCGAATCTATATACGAAGAGTTGCGAGCGATTGCACAAGAGAACAAGTGCCCCGTGTGGACTGCTTCTCAAACAAACAGGTCGGGGCTGAATGCAGAAGTTATTACAATGGAGTCAATCAGTGAAGCTTTCAATAAGTGCTTTGTGGCAGACTTTATTTTCTCTGTATCCCGAACCGTTGACGACAAAAACAACAATACAGGACGAATCTTCGTCGCTAAAAATCGAAATGGACCAGATGGACTCGTCTATCCAATATTTATGGACCCGGGTTCTGTAAAGATTAAGGTTCTACAGCCAACTGGCGAAACGCCGGGAGAAATTATAGAGAACTCTGCCAAGAAACAAGCAGAGAACTTGAAAGAAAAATACAAGAATTATAAAGAAAACAGGAGTAAAAGTAACAATGTATGAACAACAGGAACGCGACCCTTCGGTTCGCCGGTTTAGATTATCAGAGTCATTTCTTGATAACTATCGTGATCGGCAGGTACCATGGGGTCCACTAGGATATGTGACCTTCAAGCGGACGTACTCGCGAAGGCTAGAGGAGCATGACCCTGCTGCAGTGGGCACGGAGGAATGGCATCAGACCTGCCGTCGTGTCATTGAAGGAATGTTTGACATTCAAAAGCAACACGTTGCTCGTCTAGGGCTTGAGTGGAATGATGCAAAGGCACAGCGCACCGCAAAGGATGCCTATGACCGCCTCTTTACTCTGAAATGGTCGCCCCCCGGTCGAGGACTGTGGATGATGGGCACTAAGTTCGTGCAAGAGCGCACTGGCGCTGGCTTGTTCAATTGTGCTTTCCGCTCTACAAAGGATTTGAGCAGCAAGGGCGGCTACCTTTTTGCTTGGATTATGGATGCATTGATGGTGGGCATCGGCGTCGGCTTTGACACGAAGGGCGCTGGCACCGCAGTCATCCGAGAACCAAACTGGGTTGATGATGTCCACGTTATTGATGACAGTCGTGAAGGCTGGGTTCGCTCTGTTCGCATGCTGCTTGATGGCTACTACTTTGGCAATGATGTTCCACGATTTGATTATAGTGCGATCCGACCCATGGGCGCACAGATCAAGGGCTTTGGTGGAACCTCTGCAGGGCATGAGCCTCTGTTACTTCTACATAATAACCTTAAGGAACTGTACGATACTCGCATCGGCGAAACTGTATCTTCTGTAGACATCGTAGACACCGAGAATCTTATTGGTAAGTGTGTTGTCGCTGGCAACGTTCGCCGCTCAGCCGCTCTCGCTTTGGGTGCGCACGACGACAAGGAATACTTGTCTATGAAGAATGATCAGGACAAGCTTTATTCTCATCGCTGGGGCTCCAACAACTCTTTTGAAGCTCTGGTCGGCATGGACTACTCTTGGCATGCAGCACAGAGCCAGCAAAACGGAGAACCCGGATACATCTGGCTGAACAATGCTCGTACCCGTGGACGCTTCAAGGATGAGCCACGCGACGATGATCGTCATGTCATGGGATTCAATCCTTGTGTCGAACAACAGTTAGAAGACGCCGAGCTTTGTTGCTTGGTCGAGACTTATCCAGCCAAGCATGAGAACTATGACGATTATCTAAAAACATTAAAGATCGCATATCTCTACGGCAAGACAGTTACGCTGGTGAACACTCATTGGCCAGAGACGAACGCAATCATGCTTAAGAATCGCCGCATTGGACTGTCGCAGTCTGGCGTTGTGCAGGCATTCGCCAAGCACGGTCGTCGCGAGATTTATGAATGGTGTGACAAGGCTTATGATCGTGTGCAGGATCTGGATGAGGAATATTCAAACTGGCTTTGTATTCCGCGCTCTGTACGCATGACGAGTATCAAGCCAAGCGGCACGGTTTCTCTTCTTAATGGCAGCACCCCGGGCATTCACTTCCCCGAGTCGGAGTATTACATTCGCAGGATTCGCTTCTCCAACACTTCAGACTTGCTTGGACCTTTGAAGAAGGCAGGCTATAAGATGGAACCTGACGCCTATTCACCTAACACTACAGTTGTGGAGTTCCCGGTGCAAGAGCCATACTTTGAGAAGAGTAAGAAGGACGTGTCGATGTGGGAGCAGCTTGAGATTGCAGCACAATATCAGCACTTCTGGGCAGACAACTCCGTTTCCGTAACAGTAACCTTTCAGCCTCACGAAGCTGAGAGTTTAAAGAGTGCGCTTGAAATGTATGAGACTAGGCTAAAGGCTGTGTCATTTCTTGCTTATAAGGAAACCGGATACAAGCAGGCTCCATATGAAGCGATCACCGAGAAACAATATAGAGAAATGAACAAGAAGATTACACCGATTGTTCGGATCAAAACTGAAACCGCCGGCGCAGGAACTAAATTCTGCACCAACGACTCATGCACCATTTAGGAGGAAGCGTGAAACTCACACCAAAGAACCGTTATATTCAGATTGAAGAACTAAACGCTGTGAAAGAAGAAGACAAAGGCTTTGTGCTGCCCGATGCTTACAAGGCACCAGCGAAAGAGTACGATTATTATCGTGTGCTAGCGCAAGCAGCAGACTGTAGCTTGACACTCAGGACAGGCGATACGATTGCGGTCGAAAGACATATGGTTAAGAGCCTAGAATTCCATGAGCAGAAATACCTTCTGGTCTTGGAAAACTATGTTCTTGCCTCGCTCATGGATGGATGAAGGAGCACACTTACCAATGGGATGACGTAATCATAGGCTATGGCTTGAGCGCCTTGGTTTACGCTTTCTATACGGGACACCCTATCATTGGGTATGGCACTTCTGCGCCTAAGATAATCGACAACTTCGATAAAGAGATAGACTACTCAGTGTACGGCTTCGGAAAAAGCAAGACCAAGAAGCAGATAGAACTGTGGAATCATTTATACATGCTGCTTTCCATGGGCGGTCAGGTTCCTTTCGCAGACAACGTACGAGCTATCCGATTAAACAGCGAGAAGGTATTAACAATCACAAGCACCAATCGCTCCAGAATAACGAAAGTTAATTATGACAACTTGTGGATATTCAATGACACTGGAGTGGAGGGCATGCCTCCTATAACGAAAGCATGCGAGATTTATAGAGTCGTAGACTGGTTCAATGTTCGCTCGGGTATGAAGCATAAAGAGACACACATCATTACGCCTTCTCAGGACTTTGTTCGCGAAATTGTTTTTTATCCCTCTGAGCGTTTAGATGGCGATCACCCCGACATGAAAGACCTGTGTGCTATTTCATATTTAGACAAGGAGCAGTTAGACATGTTTGAGCATTCCCCCACTTATGCTAGGTTTGCGACAATGGCTGCTATGAAAGAGATGGGTATTCGCGGAACCAAGAATGGTATCTGTCCAAAGACAGGTAATCAAAAGCATTATGCTTTGAAGATTGAATTCGACCGTCGCGAGAAGGACAGGATTGCTATGCACGGATATGGACCTGAACCAACAATCACCTATCACGATGTCAGCCCGCCTGAAATGCTGGCTGAACTGCTGCATGAAGGCTATGACAAGCCGGCTAACCCATACATCCCTAAAGTTTTACTGAATTCATGATCGAATCTGGTACCGGCAACACCCAGTCGTTCCACCTTGCCGGCATCATTCCGATTGCAGGGCAGGCAGCGAACATTAACCTTGGACTTCCAAATTGTATGGTCCCGGTGGGAGAAAACTACACTGCATTGGAGCTTGCTGTGGTGCAGTGTGCATACGCAGGCTGCGAAACGATTTGGATCGTGTGCAACGATGACGTGGCACCCATTATTAAACATCGACTGGGAGATTATGTTGAGGATCCTGTGTGGGTCAACAGAACACAAGATCCGTTTCCGAGCGAAAGCAAGCAGCCAATCCCAATTTTTTATGTGCCCATCCACCCAAACGATAGAGACAAGAGAGACTGTCAGGGTTGGAGCGTACTCCACGGAGCGCTCTCCGCGTACCATATCTCAAACCAGATGAGCAAGTGGATTATTCCTGATCGATATTTTGTTGCATTTTCTACTGGCATTTATGACCCGACTGTGTTAAGATCATATCGTAAAGAGATTTCATCAAGCAAGGGGTTCTATTTGTCCGCTAATGGCGAAACGATCCGCGAGGGTCACCCACTCAGCTTCACCTTTGATGCGGAAGACTTCAAGCGCTTCCGCCGAGAGGTCAGGCGTAAGGGCACCGGCGGCTGGTATGCACCCAAGGAAAACGAGAAATACCCCAGCAAGAAGCTACCACTTGAAAAAAGATACTCTGCGCGTCACTTTTCGCTTGACATTGTGTTTGGATCTGCTATAATAGAGGGAGCTAATAAAGTCGAAGCACCGTGGTTTCACTCTATAAAGGACTGGGAACACTACCGTAAGTTTTTAGCCTCGTCAGAGGCTGCGAACGTCGAGCGTCCGGACAATCTTTTGCCGGCTTCGACACTCAAACCAATTGGCATGGACATCAAACAAGGAGAATAAAATGCCCTCAACTAAAACATCAACAAAGCCTTCGCTCTCTGCGAAGAATGCCACACTAGAAGAAGAGGTCTCAGCGCTTAGCCAGAAGATCAATCTTGTCTATCGTCGCCTAGGCGGTCTTCGTTATCACGTTATTCAGGAGAGTGCCAATGGCAACGATCTTGGACCTACTGATTTCGTTCGTCTCGTTGACAACATCATCGACGAGGCGTAAGCATAAATGACCACTCGCGTTTCATCTAAGATCCCGTTTGTGAACCTGCACGCTCATAGCGTGGCTGGCTCTATTTTTGATGCTATCGGATATCCGCAGGAGCACATGGACTTTGCATACCAGAATGGTTGTGATGCTCTGGCTCTCACGGATCATGGTAATATGAATGGGCTAGCTCATCAGGTACTGCACGCCAAGAAGATGCAGGCGGAAGGCAAGAACTTCAAGCCTGTGTTCGGCGTCGAGGCTTATTTCATTCCGTCTATCTCGGAATGGAGGGCTGAATATGACGAAGCGCGAGCCAAGGTCAAGAACAAGAAGGAAGAATCTCAGTCTGGCACAACCATCGAAGATGAGGATGCGAGCAAGAAGACGGTGAAGGATGTCCTTCGCCGCCGCGCTCACCTTGTCTTGGTGGCACAGAACCAGACTGGACTTAATAACCTTTTCAAGCTGATTTCTGAAAGCTATAAGACTGAGAACTTCTATCGTTATCCGCGCATGGATTATGCTCTACTTGAAAAGTATTCGGAGGGCATCATCGCATCTTCGGCATGCTTGGGTGGCGTTTATGCTCAAGACTTCTGGCATAGCTGGGAGACTGATGAGGATGGCAACCGCTCCTTTGACAGAGAGCAGTGCCTAGAGCGCATGCGTACGACGACTAGGCGTATGCAGTCAGTCTTTGGCGACCGGTGGTACGGAGAACTGCAGTGGAACAATGTTCCTGAGCAGCACACGCTGAACCAGTGCATCATTGAAATGCACAATGAGTTTGGTGTTGACTTGGTTTCGACCGCAGACAGTCACTATCCTAATCCCACAGCTTGGAAGGATCGTGAACTATACAAGCGTCTAGGCTGGCTTGGAAAGAGCAAGCCGGCGTATGAGAGCAACGAACTGCCTATTGATGTAGAGGAGATCGGCTACGAACTATATCCCAAGAACGGCGACCAGATGTGGGAGTCATATCGGAAGTATTCTGCCGATGCTGGGACTGAGTATGATGATGACTTGGTGCTCGCTTCGATTAAGAACGGTCACAAGATCGCTCATGAGCGCATCGATTCGTTCTTTCCAGACAACACCGTTCGCCTACCGGACTTTGTGGTACCTGCAGGCTCCACGGCTTCCGAAGCGCTAATCCAATATTCCTTGGAAGGGCTCAAGGGCTTGGGCTTCATTGATAATGAGGAATACCGAGAGCGTTTGAGGCGCGAGCTAGCGGTCATTGATGACAGAGGTTTCAGCAAATACTTTTTGACCATGAAGGCTATCGCCGACAAAGCGTCCGAGAAGATGCTGACCGGTCCCGGTCGCGGCTCTGCTGCTGGTTCGCTTGTGGCATATGCCTTGGGCATCACTCAGATTGACCCCATCAAGTATGGGCTTCTGTTCTCTCGCTTCTTGCGCTCTGACGCTACTGACTACCCGGATATCGATTACGATGTGTCGGATCCGATGGCTCTTAAAGAAGAACTGATCGCAGAGTGGGGCGAAGATACTGTTGCTCCCATCTCCAACTGGAACACGCTGCAGCTACGCTCACTCATCAAGGATATTTCAAAGTTCTATGGGATTGAGTTCACAGAGGTCAACGCAGTTACTGGCGCTATGCTTTACGAAGCAACTGGACCAGCAAAGCAGCGCCATGGAATCAAGGCTGGTGTGTATACTCCCACCTTTGAGGAGGTCATGGAGTTCAGTGGCACGCTACAAAAGTTTCTAAACCAATACCCGCACGTCAAGACTCACGTTGAGGCTCTGTATGGTCAGGTTCGTTCCTGCTCACGGCATGCTGGTGGCGTGGTGGTTGCTGAGAACCTTGACCAGTATATGCCGCTTATCAACTCAGGTGGTGTGCGACAGACGCCATGGGCAGAGGGGCAGAACGTTCGACACCTTGAACCTATGGGCTTCATTAAGTTCGATATTCTTGGTCTGTCTACCCTCCGAATGATTGAGGGTGCTATTCGCCACATCCTGCAGCGTCACCATGACACGGAACACCCGACCTTCGATGAGATTCGGAACTTCTACAACACTAACCTTCACCCGGATAAGATGAACTTTGATGATCAGAATGTTTACACAAACATCTTTCACGCCGGCAAGTGGGGTGGAGTGTTCCAGTTTACCGAGAACGGCGCACAAGATTTCTGTGTCCGCGCTAAGCCATCGAGCATCATCGATATCTCAGCTATCACTTCGATCTTCCGCCCCGGTCCTTTGAGTGCCGGCGTCGATAAGGATTATGTGGAGGCTAAGCAGGCACCACAGTATGTTAAGTATCTGCACCCAATCGTGGAGGAGGTTACTCAGGAGACTTATGGCTTCTTGATCTTCCAAGAGCAGATCGCACTACTGGCTCATAGGCTGGGCAAGGACTTGACCCTTGACGAAGGTAACTTGCTTCGCAAGCTACTTACTAAGAAGGGAACAGGTAAACATGATAAGAAAGCGAGCATTCATAAAAAGTTTGTTGAAGGTTGCCAAGAGAAGGGCATCAAGCTCGCAGACGCTGAAGGACTGTGGGATACTTTTGAGTACTTTTCTGGTTATGGCTTCAATAAGTCACATGCAATATCGTACTCGGTCCTCTCGTTCCAATGCGCGTGGCTGATGAATTATTATCCTTCTGAGTGGATGGCGTCTTTCTTGGACAAGGAGCCTGAGTCTCGTAAGGAAAAGGCAATCAACATCGCCAAGAACTTTGGGTTTGAGATTGCTCCGCTGGACATCAACAAGTCTGGCAACGTCTGGGAGATCAGCGATGATGGCAAGACACTTATTCAGCCTCTGACTTCGGTTAAGGGATTGGGTGACGCAGCCATCGCGCAGGTGATTGCGAACCGACCGTTCAATGAGATTGAGGACTTCCTGTTTAATGAAAACATCACGTATTCAAAGCTGAACAAGAAGGCACTCGATGTTCTTATTCGCTGTCAGGCTCTGAACGGTCTGATGGACGACCGGTTCTCTGGACTCAAACACTTCTGGTCTTGTGTGGCGGTAGACCGTCCCAAGAATAAGAAGCGGTTCATGGAGAACATCGAGACATACGCTCCCGAGGGAGACTTCAGCGAGGAGGAGTTGATCCAGTACAAGGTTGACTTGACTGGTGTGTTCCCATTCGACTTGGTTCTGGATGACAAGGTGCGCCGTCGTCTGGAGGAGAGGTTTGTGCCACCACTCGGCGAGTTTGACCCAGCCCTTCAAGTGGCATGGTTCGTTCCGCGTAAGATTGTTCCGCGCAAGACAAAGCACGGCAAGATCTACTGGATTGTCGAAGTCATCGACTCTACCAGTAAGACTACGAAGATTAAGTGCTGGGGCGTGAAGCCTGAGCGCGGAGACAACGTACAAATCAATCGTCCTTACATGGCACGTCTTGAATACGATCCTAAGTGGGGCTTTAGCACCCGCTCAATCCACCACAACTTTAAACTATTGGGGTAAATGATGAAGCATATTATCAATGCAAGTCCTTTGTTGAAGGACTACGACTTGAGAGACGACTTTCCAGTTGTCATCCGGGTTCGGAATTTCAACGAGGTCACAGCGAAAGAATTCTCTGAGAAGATGGCAAAGGCACATAACACTGGTCAGCCTGTGGTTCCTGTCGTTATTGATTCTTATGGCGGACAGGTGTATAGCCTGCTCTCCATGATCTCAGACATTCAGAATTCTGAACTGCCAGTAGCTACCATCGTTCAAGGAAAGGCTATGTCCTGTGGCGCATTGCTCTTTAGCTTTGGTACGAAGGGCATGCGATACATGGACCCGCATGCCACTGTTATGATTCATGATGTGTCATCCGGCGCGTGGGGAAAAATCGAAGAGATTAAGGCAGACGCCAAGGAATGTGAGAGGCTGCAGAAGAAGGTCTATTACATGATGGCTGAAAATTGCGGCAAGAACAAAACCTATTTTTTGAAAATGATTCACGATAAGGGTCATGCTGACTGGTACTTGGATGCAGACGAGTGTTTAGAGCATGGCTTGGCTAACATCATCGGCGTACCGAAGTTTAGTGTTGATGTCAACGTAGATATTAAATTTGAATAAAACTAACTAGTTAGAGCATGGATACCGCTATCGTAATAGTACTAAGTTCATTTTTTGTAGTCTTTTCTATCTTTTTCTTGGCGACTCTGTTTCTAGCGCGACGACGCAATAAACGAACAGAGCGCCTAATGCGGGAAATGATGGAAGAATACGAACAGGCATACATGCGTTGTCCGGACGACTTCTTGCGGGACAACATAATCGAGTTTCAGGATTATAGATGGCGAAATCTCGATAAAAATGATGAAAAATAGGTTGACATCAGCGCAGTAAGCTGGTATTATATAGACACTAACCACTCATGCAAAGGAGCAAAAATGAGTACAGAAAGCAAGCCTGTAATTTCTAAGGCTGAGGCAAGACGCCAACGGTATATCATAGAGTATGTCCGTTCTCTCAAGGAAATCGAAGATGCGATGGAGCCATACAAGGAGCACCGCCGCGAACTTCGGAACGATTATCGTCGGCAAGGCTGGCTCACTCGCGATGAGATGAGTGTCGCTGTTAAGGCGTATCGTTTGATGAAGGGCGAGGTTGATCTGGACGAGCTTTATGAAACTTACAGCGTCCTTTCGACTGCCGCAAACCCTGACATCGAGAGCGAGTAATGATGATCGAATGGTGCCGTACGCATCTTAACGTACATCCGCCTTCCCGGGCAAACCCAAGTGATGCGGGGCTGGATGTCCATTTCAGCCCCGCTGACAACGAGCCTGTTACTATCGAACCGGGCACCAGCGCCGTCCTGCCCACAGGCATCAGGTTCGGCATCCCGCATGGCTATATGCTGGAGGTGAAGAACCGTTCCGGCATGGCTGCAAAGCGCAGCCTTATTGTTGGAGCATGTGTGATCGACTCAGGCTATGACGGAGAAGTGTTTATTAACCTTCACAACGTTGGGACCAGAGCACAAGTTATTGATTCACATGCAAAGATTGCCCAAGTTGTTATGACGCCGGTTGTACACTTCCGCGCTATGGAGCGCCAAGGCGACAGTGACTTATATGGCTGGTACCCAATCACAATCAGCGACCGTGGCGATGGCGCATTAGGGAGCACTGGTGAATAGGCTGCTCATTATCTTTTTTATCGCCGCGCCTACAGTGGCGCAAGCCGGCTCAGCCTCCGACTATGAGGTTCAGTGCGCCGGCTGTCATGGAGAGTTCGGAGCAGGCGACGGACCTGCCTCTGCTTCTCTCCCTGTCAAGCCCGCCAGCTTTCAGGATGCAAGCTTTTGGGCATCGCGAACCGACCAGCAAGTAAGGACAGCGATTGCTGCCGGCGGCACTGCCGTGGGCAAGTCGCCCCTGATGCCTCCCATCGGAGCAGGCTGGACAGGGACGCAGTTAGATGCAATGGTCGCATATTTAAAAACTCTTAAGGTGAGCAAATGAACGCAGCAACACAACAAACACTATTTTCGTCCAAGACAGGCGAGTGGGCAACCCCACAGGACTTCTTTGACAAACTGAACTGGCGCTTTGGTCCGTTCGATCTTGACCCCTGTGCAACAACCCACAATACCAAGTGTGCCAACTTCTATACGGAAGCGGAGGACGGACTTACTAAGGATTGGGGAGGGCATATTGTTTTTGTTAACCCTCCTTATGGTCGAGGGATCGATCAATGGATCCGAAAGGCATACAGCGAATCACAGAAGCAGCACACCCGGGTCGTCATGCTGATCCCTGCTCGCACCGATACACGGTATTGGCACGACTTTGTGATGAAGGCGAAAGAAATTCACTTTGTTAAAGGCAGGCTTAAGTTTGGTGACAGCACCAACTCCGCCCCGTTCCCCTCAGCGGTCGTGGTCTTTGAGAACACAAACCGTGATGCTTGGGGCAGTCCAAGCGCCTTCACTATGGAGAAGTCGTGAACCGCAAGCAACGCCGACAGGTGGCTGCAGCCGAGCGTAAGGACGGAAGCCCCGATCTTGCGGATAAGATGGAGTTTTATACTAAACTTCCGGAAGCATGCCTGATGTGCGAAGCTGAGTTCGACAAGCAGAATCGTGAGATGCTGTCGTCGTGGAACGTGGTGGTTAGAGAACAAGAAAAGATCATTCGTTTATACTGTCCCGACTGTTGGTCGGCAGCACAGCGAGTGGTCGAGAAGTATGAAAAGGGAGAGCTATAATGAAGACCATGGTAAGTCTCAGCTATGACGATGTTTTGTTGGTACCCCAGTACTCTGACATTCGTAGCAGAAAAGAGATTGACATTGGCACCATGCTGGGTTCTTTTAGACTGGATTTGCCAGTCATTTCATCCCCCATGGATACGGTTACTGAAGCACTGATGGCTTCTCACATGGGCATCGCCGGCGGCTTGGGAGTTATCCACCGCTATTGTTCGATTGACAGACAAGCTAAACTTATCAGGCGACAGAAGTACGGAACCAAGGCAGCAGCCATCGGTGTCACCGGCGACTTCCATGACAGAGCAAAGTCAGTGGTAGCCATGGGTGCAGAGATCTTATGTATTGATGTTGCTCACGGTCACCACTCCTTGATGGAGGCAGCTATAAAGCAGCTAAAGGATACGTTTGGCGACACCGTACATATTATGGCGGGCAACGTGGCTACACTTGAGGGCTTTAACGCGCTAGCCGAATGGGGTGCAAACTCTATCAGATGTAACATTGGCGGTGGCTCGATTTGTTCTACTAGAATTCAAACTGGTCATGGTGTGCCCGGGCTGCAGACCATCATGGACTGCGCCAAGACTGGCATGGATGCCGCGATCATTGCTGACGGAGGAATCCGCAACAGTGGTGACGTTGTTAAGGCACTGGCTGCAGGCGCAGATGCTGTGATGCTGGGTTCTATGCTGGCTGGCACCCGAGAGTCATGTGGTACCGAGATCGTACACATCGATGGCGTAGCACACAAGACTTATCGAGGCATGGCATCGGAAGAAGCACAGCAGGATTGGCGTGGCAGCGCGTCGTCATTGGAAGGAGTGTCAGCTACTATCCCGATGAAAGGCTCAGTGGATGATGTGCTTCGCGGCTTAGACAACGGGATTAGAAGCGGGCTTTCTTATTCAGGCGCCCGCAATCTTGCGGAGCTTCAGTCCCGCGCCAAGTTCACGCGCCAGACGGCAGCAGGCATCTCTGAGTCGGGCACCCATATTCTGGGACTAAGCAATGTCAGATGAACTCTACAATAAGCGAGTGGTTTTCAGAGAGAACGACAAGGTTCATGCAGATTTGCGCATCCGACTACATTATGATGGAATCAGTCAGTCAGATTTCTTTCGTGGTTGCATTGATGCTTATCTAAATCAGTCGCCAGAGTTTATGCAGTTTCTGGAAACATTAAAGTCCACAAAGAGTAAACACAGCAAGCTGAAGAACACAAAGTCTAAGAAGCTGCGTGATCAAGGCAAAGAACTTAAAGAGCATTTTGCTCTCAACCCAAATGAAATAGAAAACATATTTGATATGATCGAAGAGGAACACAATGAGTTATGAAATAGGAAGCATCGTGTTATGGAACCGCAAAGCTGCCCCCGGATATTACGGAGTCATAGTGGATTCAGAACTGCGCCATGCCGGTTCGCTACCTCCGTGGCGCTGGCACAGGGTAAGGTTTACGACCCCGCTCCCACCGGAAATGGAATCTCAAGATAAGCTACAGGGCGGTTGGTATCGGTGCGACCATGTAACTGTGATCAAAGGCTACGAAGAGATATCCAAGATTCACGCTGCCATGATTGCATCGGCAAACGTAATGGATGAGGCGGGATGAGACGTTGCGCAAGAACGTGTCTCCAAAAAAATAAAAAATGCAAACAGAAAGAATGCCGATTATGGATAGATTTTGCAGACGACCTGAACTGTACTTTAGTGGCAGTTTATAATCACGGGAACATGACTTTGGAAGAGGTCGGAAAAAGATTAAAGTACACCCCAGCCCGAATACAACAGATTGAGAAGCGGGCACTTGGGAAAATCTCGCTTCGTGCGGCATACTTGAAAGACTTTTTATTTAATAGATGACGCCGTTTGCTATTGAATAGACTATTTATTATCGAAGCCTTCATATAATATATTATTAGGAGATTATACGAGATGAGCAAAAAGAAGCTAATTTTAAAAGAAGCAGTTACTCGCAGATTTATGCGGCTAGCTGAAATCGAATCAAAGTTCACCGATCAGTTCTTGACTGAGTTGGGTGAAGAAGAGATGGAACTAGGTGGTCCCGATCCAATGGCTGGAGAAGAAGAACTTCCCGGCGACGAGGGACCAGAAGAAGAGATGCCAGACGAAGAGGTTGGAGAGACTGTTGAGGTCGATCCGAACGAGCTAGTTTCCGACATTGTGGCAGCACTGCAGAAGCAGGGCGCAGATGTCAGCATGGAAGGTGGCGAGGAAGAGGAAGCCCCCGAAGGCGAAGAAATGATGCCAGTCGCAGGCGATGAAGAACTTCCCCCAGAAGAGGAAGAGCTTATGCAAGAACTTGCAGATGCTGATGTCTCCATCACTGAAGACGAGGCAATGATTAATGAGGTCGCCCGCCGAGTTGCGAAGCGGCTTGTGGCAGCAAGTAAGTCCCGCAAGGGCTGAGATGCCAAACACTAATAATATTATTTTGCTTTAACACTGCTGCCCTATAGTGTATGCTATAGGGTAGTGTTGTTTTTAAAAATGGAGTTGCAATGGAGTATGCACTAGGCGGACTTATCGGGTATCTGGTAGGCTGTGCTATAACGAACCTAATGACCGTAGGTCGAATGGGTATGTTCGTCGAAAGAGTCGGACTACAATCATTAAAGTTGATGATATCGGCGACCGAAGACATAGAGTTTTTCAGAGCATTGAAATATAAGAAACTAGAAGACGCAGAAGATAAAGCTACCATTATCCGCCAAAAAAATATGGATGATTACGAATTTGGTCGGTGGAAAAAGGCAGCAATAGATAATTACTTAGCCAGCTTCCCGACCACATACAGGAAACAGTTCGTAAAGTTTTCTGATTGGGAGGGAGCGGTCAAGCATTTTGAAGAAAACAGAAGGAAGTTATAATGTTGATGTCGCCCAAGAAAGAAGCAGAGAAGAAAGAAGAAGAGTCAGAAGAAGAATCAGGCGGTGATTTGACCGCAGAGCAGTTGGCTGCAGCCTTGGGCATGGAGCCTGACGAAGAGATGCGCGTCGTAGGTCTTTACGGAGACATCGATGAGCGCAAGTCCCGCGAGACACTAAGCGGGCTATTGGTCCTTCATAACTCAGGCAAGACTGGGGAAGAAGGTAAAGAAGTGTGGGAGCCAATGGAGTTTATCATCTCCACATACGGCGGCAGTGCCGACGATATGTTTGCTCTCTACGATGTAATGCGTATGATCCAGAAGGATTGTGAGATTCACACCTTCGGTCTTGGCAAGGTTATGTCTGCGGGTGTTCTGCTGTTAGCCGCAGGGACCAAAGGCAAGCGTAAGATTGGTGCCAACTGCCGGGTGATGATTCATTCGGTCATCGGCGGGAACCATGGCTCGCTACACAATCTAGAAAATGAAATGGATGAGATCAGAAACTCTCAAGAAAACTATGTTAACGCACTCGTCAGGGAAACCAATCTAACCAAGCGTACGCTCAAGAGACTGCTCGAAAGGAAAGTCAACGTATACCTCTCAGCTTCAGAAGCAATTGAGTACGGCATCGCAGACATTATTATTTGAGGTTTTGAATGGACAAGGTATTCTACAACAAGTCTTCACAAGATTCCTTAGGCTGGAAGCCGTCGTGGTTTGGCTGTGAGCACAATGATGATGATTTAGTCGCTGCTGTTAAAAAGTGGCAGAAAGATAATGGACTTGAAGCAGATGGTTTGGTGGGTCCGATGACATACAGGAGGATTTGGACCGAGCGCGAATCCGGCATTTCGGAACATAGTCCTCACCCATCTCCCTACAATCGAGGCACCCGGTCATGTTCGGATCAGAAGTTCATTGTACACAATGGAGAGTTCTTAGAGATCGATTGGGATATGGTTGTCTTGTGGGATGAAGATCTAGGCTTGGACTGTGAAGCCGGCAGCTATTACGACTACGCCGGCAAGCCTGACAGAAAGCCAACCATGTTTGTCAACCATTGGGATGTGTGTCTGTCCTCTGAGTCGTGTGCTATGGTGCTGGGACGCCGAGGGATCTCAGTACATTTCTGCATCGACAACGATGGAACTATCTATCAACTATTAGACACACAGCACGGTGCGTGGCATGCAGGCAATGGCAAGGTTAACCATGCGTCCATTGGCGTAGAGATTAGTAACGCATATTATCCCAAGTATCAAGACTGGTATGTGAGGGAAGGATTCGGAGAACGCCCGATTCAGGACAATGCCCGGGTCCACGGCAAAAAACTCAAGCCATTTACAGATTTTTATCCAGTGCAGATTGAGGCATTGAAAGCCCTGTGGGAAGCTGTTCACAAGGGTATCGGGATCCCGCTGGATGTGCCGACAATGGATGGTGAAACGAGTACGGGAGTCCATAAGGACTCTGCCCGTGCAAAGTTTAGTGGGTTCGTTAGCCACTACAACCTGACGGCTAGGAAAATCGACTGTGCTGGGCTAGATTTATTACAGCTAAGTAACGAAGTAAAAGCAAAGATTGAGGACTAATTAGGACATGAGCAAGAAAGATTTAGACCTGCTAGTTGAGCAGTATTTCAACACAGACAAGGCACCAACATTAAACTTAGAGATGTTGGTCGAGATGATCGAAGAAACCATCGGAGACTCTTACCCCGATATCGCAGCCCGATCAGATCCCGCCGGGTTCGACTCAAACATTAACCCTGAGATGATTGCCACTCATGTGCCAGCCGGCATGGAGGGCGACCGTGCAACAATCGAGCGCGTCGTCGCAGAGATCATGGGCGAGCCTGACGTTGCGATGGTAGATTCCGTGATGCTTCACTTCTCAAACCCACAGGGTCTTGGCGACAAGGGAAGCCCGCAGATGGCTATGAATGAAGGTCGCCTAACACCCGAACAATGGAGCGAGATCTATCGTCAGCTTCTGCTTGTGGGCGTAGACTCCGACATGATGGAGGCTATTCGTCTATTGGCAGACAGTGGCATGGACGGAGATGAACTAAAGGCTTTACTTAGCCAACAGACAATGCAGACCGCCCGTGGAATGGAGCGGATGAACGAAGAGCAAACTGCTGGTCAAAAGTTTGTGCTATCACTTCCCAAATACACGCCCACCGAGGCATGGGGAAACCCAGAACACATGGATCGGGAACAGGTAAACAATATCTTTAAGGTTGTTCGCGGCGGTACTTCTATCGCAGGTCGAATCCAATACCTTAACGAATTCCTCGACCCAGCGAAGGCGAAGCGCAGGACCAGCCCCCGAGTTATCATCAACACAATGATTATTGTTGAGAGCCTTAAGGCTGCAATGAATCATTTCAATGAGTCATCAGCCGGCTTCGTGTTTGAAGCGTTCATGGCTGCACTAACCGGTGGGCATCAGGAGGCTGGACGAGTCAAGGGCACACTGCCCATTGAAGACTTCGTTGCCTTCAGTCAGTATGGCGGCAAGAACATCCCAGTGAGCCTTAAGCTGCTGGGCAAAAGCACGGGTGTTAAAGGAAGCTTTACTAACCTTGTGGACTTTTTGTTCGTACGCGGCGAGCCTGCCATCAAATACCTTGTGGCATATAAAACAAAGGAAGAGTCCGGCGCTGTTGGTGCCCTAGAGATCTGGGAGTTCGACATTACGAGAGAGAACTTGCCAGAATTCATCGCTGGAGGCTCTAAGAAGACCCGCATGCTGCTGGGCGACGTTTCTCTCGATGAGCTTAACGCTGCCATCAAGTCAGGAGACAGGGCACAAATCGCGGCTATCATCACACAGGCTCCCGGCTACACTAAGCGTGGAATGCTCCACAAATCGATAGCTGATGCTGCTCGCGATGGCGACATCCCACCGGACGATCCCGCAGAGAAAGAAGAGCCATTGGAATTGCCTGAATCATTAACCTTTTACCAGCGTGAAAAAATCCTTATGGAAGAAGAGCGCGTGTTGGCAGAGGGACGAGGGGATGATCCCTCACAGTGGGAAGTGTCTTTCAAGATGATTCAAAATCTAGGCGGCACTATTAACCTGCAAGGTCACGGAAATCTAGACTTCACAGCGTCAAGATTTGATGCCATCGCTGAGATCTATGCGAAGACCCTTGAGGGGCGCGTTACAAGCCTCCTTGATGGTGTGCAGAACCTCACCACAAATATCGGTGAATACTTTTCATCCCGCCAGCGCAGTACCGCGATTACTCACGGTCAAGAAGCGATGGGCGATGCAGAGGTGGTTAAGCAAGCGCTTGAAGAAGATATTTCTTCCGATAGCGAATAATAACATTTGACAACCCTGCTAAGTTGGGTTATAATATAGAATATAAATAAGAGGTGTATATTGTCTAAAGAGTACAACAATGGTGCAGGCTTAAGCCAGAAGATTATGAATGGCGTCAACCTGCTGGCTGATTATACAGCAGCAACTTTGGGACCGAGAGGCAGGAACGTAATCCTGCAAACTGCCGGCGGAACTCCCATCATCACCAAGGACGGTGTGACTGTAGCGAAACACGTAGAACTGGACGATCCGTTTGAGAATGTTGGAGCACAGATCATTAAACAGGCGTCGTCGCAGACGAACTCCATCGCAGGTGACGGAACCACGACAGCAACTGTTCTTGCGCGAGAGATTCTAGAACAATCTCAGCGGTACCTTGCTTCGGGCATGTCGCCTATTGAGTTGAAGCGCGGCATGGACAAGGCAGTAGAGGCAGTAGTTATTAACCTTCAGGACATGGCTCAGCCGATCAAGAGCAAGGAAGATATTGCTCATGTCGCAACTATTTCTGCGAACAATGATCGTAAGCTGGGTGATCTGGTGGCAACTGCGGTTGATAGTGTTGGCAAAGATGGGGCGGTGACTGTTGAAGAAGCACGAAGCCTAGAGACTAGCCTAGATCTAATCGAGGGTTTTCGATTTGCTTCTGGGTATGTGGCTACAGCTTTCATCACAGACCCACGCCGCAGACAAGTTCGATATGAAAATCCCCTTATCATGGTAACCGATGCCAAGATTGAGCGAGTGGATGAGTTGTTGCCTGTGCTTGAGATTGCTGACCGTAGCAGTCGTCCGTTGATCGTTGTTGCAGATGAGGTAGAGGGTCAAGCACTGGCTGCACTGGTTATGAACGCCATCCGCCGTCAGGAAATGAACTCAGGTATCAAGGTTGCAGCAGTTAAGGCTCCCCGCTATGGCGAGGATCGACTAAACATTATGCAAGACTTGGCGCTATCCGTGGGCGCAACTTTTATTACCATATCCAAGGGCTTGTCTCCGGAAATGGTAACCTTGGAGCACTTAGGTTCTTGTAAGACTATCGAGATTACTAAGGCTGGCACTACTGTTGCTGGCGGTGAAGGTGACTACACCAAGATCGAAGAACAGATTGAAAATCTTAAGGCAGAGCTATCAGTGACTGACTCCATTCATGAGTGCGAGAAGTTGCAAGAGCGCATTACCAGACTGGCAAGCGGTGTCGCCGTGATTCGCGTAGGTGCTGCCACTGAGATTGAGATGACCGAGAAGCGACACCGGATTGAGGATGCTCTAGAAGCAGTAAGGTCTGCCCAGCAAGAGGGTATCGTTCCCGGCGGCGGCGTGGCTCTCATTCGTGCAGCGGCTGCGCTAAAGATCGATGCAGACAACGAAGAGCAGCGCTGCGGAATTGAGATTATAAAGGCGGCAGTGCATGCTCCGCTTAGGCAGATGGCTGTGAACGCAGGGGAAAGCCCCGACTTGATTTGTGATAAGATCCAAGCCGCTTCGCTTGAAGAAGGCTGGGATTTTCACGCTGGCAAGTTGACAAAAATGGTAGAGTCTGGCGTGATTGACCCTGTGAAGGTCACCCGTTGTGCGTTGCAGAATGCAGCTTCGGCGGCAGGCACTTTATTTACAACGAGTCACGCGGTAATCGAAACATCGAACTAATTAAAGTACTATGGCTCCAGATATTTCCGAAAATGTGATCACAATGCTTGAACTGAATCAGTCGATGGCGACTTTGAGTTCCAAGATCGATCTGCTTAGTAGCGGCATCGATGGAATCAAGACCGACATCAGTGAAGCGGCTGATGACATTTCCATGATCAAGGAAGCCATGTACAACCCCGATCAGGGCTTATATGCCCGCCATGCCCAGTTGGAAGCACGGGTCCAGCAGCTAGAGTCGTGGAAGGCGAGCAACACTAAGGTGATCTGGTCAATCGTAAGTTTGACCATTGCACTAGTTATGAACAGCATCTGGGGAATGATCACTTCCCCATAACAGTATCTATTGGAGTATAGATGAGAGTTAACATTACTTATTCAGAAGAGTTGGAGAACATTCCCGACTTGATTACTGAATTTATGAGAGAAAGCGGCAAGTCCTTGCTGTTTCTGTCTAATCATGTCAGCAGAATTGATGACGTTGCAGTAAAGGACCAGTTGAAGGGCGACGAGATTCTAGAACTTATTGATAAAACTCGTCAAGGTCTTGCGCGTATCGATCAGAGGCTTGAGGATGCAGCTTCGCTGCTATCAGGCTACAACAATGCCATTCAGGGAAAAACGTATGAAGACGAAACACCAGAAACAGGCTAGCGAACAATTTGCTCATGGCGATCTGGTCTATATTCCGCAAGATGTCCAGTTGTGGCACTGGGGATCTGGCAATGTCTTGGTGACTGAGGCACCGACAACAGGAATCTTCTTGGAAGAAGCAGATGCGGGACTTAAACTTTTTATTAAAGGGCGCAGGATGTTGGTGAAGAAAGCCCACGTCTATCCCTATAGAGAACCGGAGGAGAAATGAACGGAATTAAACTGGTGGAGTTGTATGAGCAGCCCACTCAGAAGAGCGGAAAATGGACATTGCGTGAAGTGGTTGTCAACCCAGACTATGTGGTGTGTCTCAGACCAGACCATAGAGCAACATCTTTGCTCAAAGAGGGCATTTTGCCTGATGGCTTAGACGACCGCCAAGAGTTTACCAAGATTCAGATGAATCGTGGACACGGCGGCTTAGATATTGTTGTCGTCGGCGGCATTGGCATGATCGAGAACAAGTTAAATATTCAGACCAAAGCTCTGTTGAAGGGATAATAGTGTCTATATTATTTTATCATGTGTATGGCACAGGTCACGATCCCTATGCCATCGAAGCAGTAAAGCAGCTAGACCGTTCTGGCTATGAGTATGCATTAACCTTTCTGGATAAAAGCCCAGAGATGCAGGTTTTTGTTGGCAAGAAGTATCGTTGGCCAACTTTGCCGCTGGTTGTAAAATGCGATATAAACGGGGATGAAGAAGTCATTGGCGGCTTCAACGATTTGAAAGATCACCTAGGATTGGAAGATGAAGACTGTCGCGAATGCAGCAAAACAAGAAAGAAGTGATGTCAAAGAATATATTGATAGGGTTATAGTCTTTCTAGATGTTGAATACGGATTACCGGTTGTCTTTGAGCAAGACGGCGAGACTGCATTGTTTCACAGCAAACGTGCCATCGTTCCCGGTGACTTTATTGTAGTTGACAACCGTGCAACTCTCGAAAGGCAGCTTTATATGCTGTTGCATGAGACAGGGCATGTGCTTTTGCGCGAGTGTGAGGTAGAACACGCCCGCCGTTACCCGGCTGCAGTGCTGAATAACAAGAGGGCGACCCGTGCTCACAAGATTGACATCCTCCGAGAAGAGGTGATGGCATGGGAGAAAGGACTGGAGATAGCATCAGACTTTCAGATCCCAATCAACGATAAACTGTGGCACTCGATGGTTACGAGCGCATTACACAAGTACCTAAAATGGAGCAGAAATGCCTAACATTAACTTTCTTTACGGCATTGGCTTCTTTATTCTGGGGCATATCTGTGCATGGTTTCAGTTGAATTCTCAGTTCGCATGGGAATGGTGGAAGGACAAGCCTTTGCTAGCTGTTGGTATCTACTCTATTCCTGTCGGGCTTAGTTTCTGGATGGCTACGCGCTACATCTTTGAAGAAACTGGAGAGGCATGGTCAGGAAGGTTTATGGGTTTCGCGGCATCGTATTTCGTGTTTCCGATATTAACCTACCTGCTTTTGGGCGAGAGTATGTTTACAACAAAGACGATGATTTGCATCGCCTTGTCATGCTGCATCATGGGCGTGCAGTTATTTTGGAGATAGTATGAGAGTAGATAAGCCTTGGGGCTATGAGATTCGTTGGGCAGTCAACGACAAATATCTGGGCAAGATTTTGCATATTGACGACGGGCACCGCCTGTCTAGACAATATCATGAGCAGAAAGATGAGACGATTTATGTGATGAAGGGTACGCTCCTGCTGGAACTTGGTCCTCATTACGAACACCATGGCGAACTGGAAGGGATCACCCAGCTTCTCCGAGAGGGTGAAAGCCAACGCATTACTCCCGGCTTAATCCATCGATATTGCGCGAACAAGGGCGATGTGGAACTGTTGGAGGTTAGTACCCCGGAGATTGATGATGTGGTGCGCTTGCACGATGACTACAACAGATGAGAACAATATACTTGTTTGATGTTGATGGAACTTTAACGCCCCCGAAACAGAAGGCTGTGCAAATTTTTCGCCGCCAATTTTTTGAATGGTTGGAGGGTAGGGAGGTCTATCTTGTGTCGGGCGGCAGCTTTGTGCGTCTGGCTGAGCAACTGAGTCCCGAGGTCATGGACCGTATCGAGGGCGTGTTTGCGTGTATGGGCAACGTATATTACAGGAGAAAGAAGGACGAGGAGCGGGCATGGTTTCATGAATATGAGCACAAATTTGAGCCATCCAAAAAGCTTCTATCGGACCTAGATTTGGCGGTTGCCGAATCTGAGTATCCAACAAAGACAGGCAGGCACCATGAGAGTAGGACCGGCATGGTCAACTTTTCGATTGTCGGCAGAGATGCCACACAGGAACAGAGGGATGAGTACACTGCATATGATGCGGAGCAGCACGAAAGAGAACATATCGTCAAGAAGCTGCGGAAAAAGCACCCTAAATGCGATTTTGTCATCGGTGGCGCTGTCAGCATAGACATTTTTAACAAAGGGCGTGACAAGTCACAGGTGATTCGGGAACATTTTAAAGATTTGCCGAAAGATGTTACAATACATTTTGTAGGAGACAGAATTGAATTTCCCGGCAATGATTATGCAATCGCTGAATTGATAGGTCAGCGCCCAAATGGGCATGTTCACAGTGTCGCTTCTTGGAAAGACACTGCTTTGCTGCTAAACAGCCTTTAACCCTTTAACAAACTATTTATAATGATGAGTACACAAAAAGCAATAGACAAGTGGTTCGACACTCTCAAGGAGGCGACCACTAAAGATCCAACCTACATCCAACGTACATACGAGGTAGAGGTGGATGTCCGTATCAGTAAAGAGAAGGGCGGCAATAAAGATCAGACAATCGATGACATGCGAGCCATTGAGCGTGTTACGACCGTTACAGACCCTGCCCGAGCAGGAGCACAGAGTCGCGCCCGAGCAACCGACCAGTACTGGTTCAACCGGTATATTATTAAGTTTGAGCTTAACACCGATCTACGTCCGGCATACTGGGTTAAAAGATACTTGGTAAAAGATATGGCGAAAATCAAAGGACTGAATATTGTTCGTTGGGGACTCCCAACTGAGGTGACGGGGTGATTGGCTCGCTGATACAAATAAACAGAAGCATGCATGTCGTGGTGGATAAATTCTGGGTAGGTTTTACAGAACATAAGCATGACGACATGCAAAGGGAATACTATTATGAGATTTTTTCAATGGGGAACAGAAATGGCAAAAAACGTCACTCGATCAATGTCCGCGATTTTACGGAAAGCCTTGAGAGGGGGAACATCAAGATCCTCTCTACGTCGGACGAATCACGAATTAAGGTACACCGTTGAACTACTTAAGGTAAACAACAAAAAGCTAGTTGAACAGCTTGAGGCGGTAAAAGATGAAAATATCTTACTGTGGCAGCACATGGAAGAAATGAAAGAGGCAGAAAAAGCAATCATGAAATCTATTACCGATGAATATGAAGCGCAGCTATTAAGGGGCTTAAGACCCGTGGGGGATGCATAGAGTGAGTGAAGTTACAGACGATACTATTGCGATGGTTAGTGTTGATGATCTGGCAGACATAGATGAGAGTCTAAAGCCCAAGCCGCCACCAAAGCTAGCCCCGAGAGGGATCAGGACATTTACGGTCTGCCGGCAGAACGACGAAACCGGTGTGTCTGGCGAAGGCGTAGTCATCGAAGGTGTGGAGTTGGCATCTGGACACTGCATTATCCACTGGCTGTACCCACCACCCAGAGGCGGTATCGCTATTTTCGATAGCTTGGGCGACTTCTTAAAGGTCCATGTTGAACCCCATCCTGCAAACAAAACAATCATTACGTTTGAGGATGGAGAACAGAATACATACTAATTACTGCAGGTAGGCACATGGATTATAAAACTATTCTAGAGAACTGGCAGAAGTTCGCACAAAGCACAAAGCCCCTGACTCTCACCGAGCGCCGAGACATTATGAATGAAGTCTCGAAGAATACCGCTGACAAGATCTATGCTTGGATGCGGGACATGGACCCGCATGGTGATTTCGAGTATGATTTCAATGAAATCTTTGGCGAGAACATGCGCGTCACTTTCCCTATGGACAGTCACGACACTCGCATGCTCAAAGCAATCCTGCGAGCAGTCAAACAAGATGGCTGGTTGCCTCCGATCTCTGACAGCGCCCGCGAACGCCAGCGGAGCATTTACAGCTACGAAAAGAGCCAAGAAACCGGGAGCACCCACAACCCCGATGGCGGCGAGTGGGAGCCAACCAAAGAAGAGTGGAAAGAATGGGAAGCCTCAGATGCACCCGAGCGGGGGTTCCCCACAAAGAAGGTAAAGCAGAAGCGACAGCGCCTTGCTGCTGACGGCGGCGGCGAGTACGAAGTAGAGATTGACGTAGCCGACCTTGGGCTAGAGCGCCGAGTCGAGCAAGTGATCCCGAAAGGACCGAGAGCAGGCGAGAAGATTACTAAGGTTCAGAAGCAGGGAATCAATAAAGTCATTGGCGGTCTTGAGAACAAGGGCAAGCTTCCCGAAGGTGCAGCGCAGTGGTGGGCTAAGAATCAGACACACTACACGAAAGACAACAACCACAAGAAACTCCAGCAAGGGTTGACCAGCGAAGACAAAGCAGAGAACATGCACGTCATCCTGTCACGTCACCCCATCGACGTACTACGCATGAGCGACATTAGTAACATTCACTCATGCCACAGCGAGGGCAGTGAGTATTTTCATTGCGCCATCCAAGAGGCGAAGGGTCACGGACCTATCGCGTACGCAGTCACAGAGGCAGAACTTAATAAACTTCTGACACCTTCGGAGGAAAGAGAAAGACCGATTGCGAAACTCGACAGGATGTATCAGGAGTTAGGACAAGCCGAGAGAATCACAGCTATCCGTCAGGACTACGACACCGAGACACCCGAGGGTGCGTTGATGTTGTTGTGGGTGTGGGCTAGGACCAACGCCGGCACAAAGTGGTGGAACGGAATGGAGAAGAAGGTTGAGATGGCAGCGAAGCCTGAGAAGTTTAAGGAAGTCATGATCATCGCTCAAGCCAAGGCTCTCAACATCAACCCTCTGTTGTTCAAACAGTACGTTAAGAACTATGAAGATTGGGAGAGCAGACGCCCCGGCGCGGGAGATTTCGAGCCATGGAAAGAGATCACATCAGAAGAAGAATATAAAGCCGCATTAGAGAAACACAGTGAAGAAGCTACCCGAGCGCCAGACCCGAAAGACATTGGTGACTTTGATGACGAGGAGATCTTTGCTGACCGTGACCGTGACATTAGTGGTATCGGCGTAAACTCTCGCGTTAGACTTAGAAAGTACGTTGATGATCCAAACGAACTAACCTTTGCTGCTCCCGAGAGCAGGACGTACGGCAGAGGCACACCCGGTTTTGTCGGCGCAGTCAGAGAGTTTGTATGGGAGAAGCAGAAGGACATATTCGCTCAAGAGTTGGGAGACATTGACGCCGAGACTGGCAAGGGCGAGGCAACCACGTATTTCATACCGCAGTTAGACTACCTTACACGCTACGGTGGTAGCTACGGCGACACCCGTGATGGCGAGATCCTTAGCATGTTCTTTAGACCGGGCAGAGCCGAGGGCTTGGATGACCCGTTCCCTTTCGGCGCTAGCGTACACCACGATTCTGAGGGCGAGGAAGAAGATCAGTATGAACAAATGGCAGATGAATATAACAGCGCCATTGACGATCTGAACGACCAAGCCAACAACGAGTTAATACACACATCCTTCGGCGCACATGTTAATGATGATGATTGGGGGCA
>Ga0315316_10000034_pt1 | contig 61284 bp, 57 predicted proteins | sample M160m3416metaG_FD_203702 | JGI IMG/M metagenome (GOLD analysis project Ga0315316, IMG submission 203702) | Ammonia-oxidizing marine archaeal communities from Monterey Bay, California, United States - M1 60m 3416 | ecosystem: Environmental > Aquatic > Marine > Intertidal zone | place: USA... | reverse complement strand
GTTCGTAACAAAACGAAACAATGTCACGGTAGTCATCTAAAAGATGGCGGCCAATTTCAGAAAGTTAGTTATCTGTTGCTTGCAAGCGGCTCTTGTTCAATCTGTTCAGATCCGTGCTACTCCTAAAAGTCATTGGATACTTGCAGGAGTTGGAAGTTTCTTCGAGGGTCTGGGTCAACTGGGGCAACTTAAATCCTAACTTAGAGTATTAACCTAGTGAAACCTTGTCGCGAAGTGACGACATGAAGTGACTAATTTAAACCATGGTTCTTCAATCTTGTAAATTCCTAGATGCACAGGAATGCAATGGAACGTACGATTAAATAATGGATGCAGAAAAGATCGCCAACGAAACAGTTAATGTGCGTTCAGCCGTTATCGAGAGCGTTGTCGGAAAGCTGTTTGTTGATGCTGGGTGTTCCGTCAATGAAAGTTCGCGTATAGCTAGGAGCCTGATTGACGCAAATCTGACTGGTCATGATAGTCATGGAATTATTAGGGTGACTAGGTATCTTGACTGGCTGGAACAAGGGGTGCAGATTGCTGATCAAGAAATCGAAATTCTGATCGATAATGGCTCGTTGCTACTCGTTGATGGGTCTTATGGAATGGGTCAAACCGTAGGTCCTCAAGCCGTTGAATTGGGAATAGAACGGGCTAAAAAATTTGGGCTATCGATAGTTGCGCTCCGTAAAGCCGGACATCTAGGTCGTATTGGGGAGTACGCAGAGATGGCTGCTGACTCTGGCTTAATTTCAATTCATCTTGTAAACGTTGCCTCGTCTCAGTTGGTTGCTCCTTTTGGATCTAGAGATCGACGGATGGGAACAAATCCAATGGCGTTCGGAGTTCCGGTTGCGGGAGAAAATCCGATAGTGCATGACTTTGCTACATCGATTGTTGCTGAGGGCAAAGCGATGGTTGCTCTCCAAGGTGGGGCACCTTTGCCGCCGGATTCGCTTGTTGGTCCATCTGGCGAATTAACTGATGATCCATCTGTGCTGTACGAAGTCAAAGAAGGGAAGGCACCAAATGCGGCGAGAGGATCTGGAGCTCTTCGAGCGATGGGAGATCACAAAGGGTCTGGCCTCTCTGTGATGTGTGAGTTATTGGCTGGGGCTCTTACCGGAACTGGCACGGCAGGACCTGGAAAAATAAGATTTGCAAATGGCATGCTCTCTATCTACCTTGACCCAAATCAGATAGATCCGTCGAACGAATTTGCAGGTGGTGTCACCGACTATATTGGATGGTTCCTCTCGGCTGCTCCGAGCTCTGAAGGAAAAGCCGTTCGATTACCTGGTCAGCTAGAGATGGAACGGCGGGAGGTTCGAATTCGCGATGGCCTGGATGTGCCGGTTGAGGTTTGGGAAGGAATAAAACGGGCGGCTTCGAGAGCCGGAATTGATGTACCGAGTTGAAGGGTCTTTGCTTTGCGGGAAAATTAAACTCCCAGAACCTATAATCCCAGTGCAATTTCATCTAATCCGAGCATAACTCGGCCAGCTAATTCCATAACTGGTTCACCGACCATCATATGCTGAGCAGCTACGTGCACATCGCGAAAGTTTCGCTGCAGCGGCGAATCCTCAAATATCGAAGTGCCTCCCGCAATTGTGTACATCCGCTCCGTGACATCTTTGGCTGTAGCGACTGCATGAAAGGTTGCCGTTCTTAATGCTCTGCGTGATTCCAACGAACTTTTGTGCGTTGCGACCTCCGCCCATGTCTCACGAATGGTTGTGTAGAACAATGCTCTAGATGCGCGCAAGTTAGTGTCAGCTAATGCAACGTCCTTATGTAGCGAACTTCGATGCGCCATTGTTCGGCTTGAACCTTGAGGTGTTTTTTCTTTAGCAACTTTTATGAGTTCGTCAATAGACGCTCGTGCCATGCCAAGGCACACAGCGCCTATAGGTATTGCTAGAAAACCGAACCTTGGATACCGGTAAATATGCTCTGATGCGAATTCTGAAAGCGAAAGATCATCGACCATAGCGACTCGTTGTGATGGCAGGAAAAGATTCTCGGCCGTATAGGAGGTTGAGCCGCTTCCTCTCAAGCCTGAAACGTGCCAATTATCTAGAAATTTAATTTCACTTGGTTTAAAAAATGCTCTGCCTTCAACGAAATTTCCTTCTTTGTCTCGAGTTCTTTCACCATTTTGATCTGTTATCAAGACCCCACCAGATATCCATGAAGCATTCAGTGATCCAGATCCCCAATCCCAACGACCGTTCACATAAAACCCTGTATTTCCATCCTTCAGAGCTGGTGTGGCGGTTCCAGAGTATGCAAAAACGCCACTCGTAATAACATCTGGGTCTGACGTGATTTCGGCGCACATCAAAGGGTCGAGCGCGGGCAGCATGTACTGGGACGTGGCGCCAATAAAGACGCACCAAGCTGCAGAGCCACTGGCCTCGGCCAGGATTTCGGAAACTTGACAGAATGTCTCAGGGCTGGCCCCAAGCCCACCTAGTCCAATAGGAGTGCATATTTTGTAAAACCCAGCTTTCGCCAGATCGAGGGCTAAGGGTTGGGGCAGTTGCCTAGAACTTTCGATTTCGTTTATCTGCTGCTTCAGTAGCGGCTGAAATTCAACTGCCTTCTGGATTAGTTGACTGGCGACTGAGCTCATATCAGTTTGAGTAACCTTGCAGTTGGTTACCATCGGCAGCAAGTCGCTCTAAGAGAGGCGAGAGGTTCCAATGCTCACCTCCAAGGTCAATGCCATACTGCCGAATTTTCTGAACGAGTTCCTCCAGTCCTATTGTGTCAGCCCAGAACATAGGGCCTCCTGTGTACATAGGCCATCCATAGCCATTAATCCAGACAACATCAACGTCGCTTCCTCGGATGGCGATTTCTTCTTCAAGAATTTTTGCGCCCTCATTGATCATCGGATAGAGGCAACGTTCAAGAATTTCCTGATTCGTGATCTCCCTTTGAGTTATGTGTTTAGATTCAGCAAAGTCGCTAATTAATGAAACCACGTCTTGATCAGGAGTCGCAGCTCTAGTTGTGGAGTCGTACGTGTAAAAGCCAAGACCATTCTTTTGACCTCGCCTGCCACTCTCGCAAAGGATCTCCCGAATAGTTGAACTTGATGACGTGGACTCTTGCCAACCAATATCGAGCCCCGCGAGGTCCATCATTGCAAATGGTCCCATGGGGAAACCAAAATCGAACAGTACCTGATCTATCTGTGCTGGAGTCGCACCTTCTAAAAGCATTTTCTCGGCTTCAACACCACGCATGAATAACATTCGATTGCCGATGAAACCATGACAGACGCCGCACAGAACTGGAGTTTTGTTTATTCTTTTGCCGATGGACATGGCAGTCGCTATTACGGCGTCTGAGGTAGCAGACCCACGAACGACTTCTAACATTTTCATAACATTGGCAGGGGAGAAAAAGTGCATTCCCACAACTGATTCGGGGCGACTTGTCGCAGAAGCAATTTCGTTAATGTCAAGCGCTGAAGTGTTCGATGCCAAGATTGCACCTGGGTGACAAATTGCGTCAAGTTCGCTAAATATCTCTTTCTTCAATTCCATGTTTTCAAAGACTGCCTCAATGATGAGGTCGCAATCACTAAAACTATTCTTGTCTGTCGAGGAGCTAATTAACGCCATTCGATGTTCGACGTCTTCAGCCGAGATGCCTCCTCGCGCAGCGGTTCGTTCGTAATTGGAACGAACAACAGCGAGACCACGATCTAGACTTTCCTGGTCGCGCTCCACCAATGTAACTGGAATCCCAATGTTGGCAAAGTTCATAGCAATTCCGCCGCCCATGGTTCCTGCACCTAAGATTCCACATCTGTTGACGTCGATTAGGGAAGTGTCTTTAGGTAGTCCAGGAATTTTGAGCGCAGCACGCTCAGCAAAGAAATAGTATTGCTGTGCTGTAGATTGAAGCCCACGCATCAAATCGCCGAAGAGTTCCTGCTCTCGAGCTAGACCATCCTCAAATGGTAAATTTACAGCAGCTTCGACACAACGAATGTTGTACTCAGGGGCAAGAAAACCGCGAGTTTTTTTGGCAATCGATTTACGGAAATCATCAAAAAGAGTAGGCGTCGCGTCGGAAATTTTATCATGTCGGTCGCGGATGCGAAGCAGCGGTAACGAATCAGCAACCGCTCTTTCGGCAAAGGCAATCGCTCCGGTTTCTAAGTCATCGACAATTTCGTTGATGAGGCCGCATTCAAGTGCTTCAATTGCTGATATTGGCTCTCCGCTGGTCATCATTTCTAAAGCTTTAGCAGGTCCTGTTACGCGCGGTAGACGCTGGGTTCCGCCGGCACCTGGGAGTAGCCCTAACTTTACTTCCGGCAGGCCAAACTGAGCTGTTTCAAGTGCTACTCGGTAGTGAGCGCAGAGTGCTACCTCTAAGCCACCTCCGAGTGCTGTGCCATGAATAGCTGCGATTACTGGCTTTGAACAATTCTCCATAGCGTCTTGCCCGGCCTGCAAACTTGGCGGCTTGGGGGCTTGAGAAAATTCTGTGATATCCGCCCCAGCGATAAACGTTCTGCCATCGCAAATAAGCACAATCGCAGTGGCAGATGAATTCTCTGCTTCTTGAATTCCATCGATTAACCCCTGACGCACATGATAGCTAAGAGCGTTTACCGGAGGATTTGAGATTGTGATGACAGCAATGTCACCTTTGTGTTCGAGGCGAACAGATTCCGTTAGTTGAGCCATCTGCTAAATCTAGATGGGATATTGGAATATGTCAGTTTCTACGCAGAGTTTGGTCCAGTAGCCAATCAACTTTTATAGTTCAGGCTAGAGTTTGCTAGCGAAAGGGAGTATCCGTGAATCCAACTTCAGATCCGACAGCATCACCATTCGGCACAGTATTTTGCCAGTATATGAGCACCGCTCGAAGTAGCGAGAATGGGTACGTCTATGGTGGGGAAGTGGAGCCTTATGGCGACATAGCATTTAGCCCAGCAGCGCATGTTTTGCACTACGGGAGTGCCCTCTTCGAAGGCATGAAAGCTCATCGACAGGCAGACGGAACATTGGCAATTTTTCGCCTTGATGACCATGTCAGGCGCATGCAGAGAAGCTCTACCAGCATGCGACTGCCTGTACCTGATTTTGATTTATTGAGAACAATGATAATTGATACGGTTGAAGCGAATTCCAGAGAGGTACCAGAGCCGCCGGGTTCGTTGTACATCCGGCCGGCGCTCGTGGGGACGGAGCCTAATATCGGTGCGGCAGCGACACCGAGTTCTTCAGCCTTGCTATTTATCGTGAATTGTCCGGTGGGTGACTATTTCAAAGGTGGAGTTAGGCCTCTCACTCTACTTTTAGAGGAAAACATTCCTCGGACCACTCCGCAATTCGGAATGGTAAAAGCCGGAGCCAATTATGCTATGGCGTTAGGGCCGACCCTCGATGCCATGGCTGCTACACCGGGCATTGACCAGCTGTTATTTGCGACAGACGGCGGCATCAGCGAGACAGGAGCCGCAAATTTTTTTGTTCTCGACGGCGACAGATTAGTTACCCGTTCTCTGGACAGTTCGTTTTTGCATGGCGTGACCAGGGCTTCGATAATCGAGTTGGCGTCAGATTTAGGTTATGTGGTTGAGGAGCGTTCGATTCAGGCGGCTGAGTTGCAAGAATGGGCGCTTAGAGGGGAGGCTTTCTTAGCTGGCACTGCAGCAGTTATTTCTCCGGTGGGCACAATTCTAGCGGAAGGCGAATCGATCCAGTTTGGTGATGGCTTGCCGGGAGTTAACACTATGAAGCTCCGTGATGCCTTGGTTCAAATTCAAAACGGAAAAGCTGATGATGGCCATCAGTGGCTGACAAAAGTTGCTGGGTGAAGTAAGAGGCAGGTTAACTTTGTTTCAAAATAGGGTTATGAAATCCTTACGATATTAAATGCAAAAAGCTTCGAAACGAAAGAACAGCAGCGACATGGTTAAATTTGGATGGCTCTCACCAGTCATTGGTAATCAATGGAGTGACTTTCAACCAATAGTCATTAAGCAGTGCGAGTTGATTCTTCCTGAAGTAGCCCCTCATTTTGACAGCGTTTGGATTGCTGACCATTTTTACGGATTTGATGCTCCCTCTGATCCGTTCTTGGAGGCCTGGACTACCCTCACTTGGGTTGCAGCTAAGTTCCCGAATCTTGATTTGTGTCACCACGTCTTAGGTCATGGTTACCGACCGCCTGCCTTAACGGCGAAAATGGCTTCTACGTTGCAGGTCTTAAGTGGTAATCGCTTTACTTTAGGGATTGGTGCTGGTTGGCGTGAAGAAGAGTACCTTGCGTACGGGTATGAGTTCCCGAAGCCATCGATTAGATTCAAGCAGTTAGAGGAAGTGGTCGAAATTTGCCGGCTAATGTGGTCAAACTTAGACCCTAGCTACGAAGGCAATTACTTTAGAATCGACCATGCATCAGCGCCACCTTTGCCAGATGTTCCTCCCAAGGTTTGTATCGGTGCTGCAGGGGAAAAAATTGGCCTACCACTGGCTGCAAAGCTAGGCGATGGTTGGAATACTACTTGGCGAGGAAAGCTAGAAAGTTATAGAAGAAAACGTGACATAGTTTTAGAAAACATTGAAAAATGGGACCGGCGTAGGTCTGATGTTGAATTCTGCTTAACAATTGAACGAGCGTTACCTGCGGACGATACTGATTCGCAGGAGTTCCTCGAGTTTTTAAATACGCTAGTCACAGAGGGAGTTGATCATTTCGTTCTCGATTTTGGAAATCCCGATCACGCAGATGACGCGCTGCGTTTCATTGAAGAAGTGATGGATCCTTTGAGAAAGAGCTATAACGAAATCACTAGTTAACCTATGGATACAGTTTCGGACAAGGAAGTAAAATGTCGATCAGGCTTCGCCAAGTGGCGCTTGTGGGTAACGAGTACGAAAAAACCGAACAACTCTTAAAAGATATCTTAGGGCTGTCTGTAGCTTATCGAGACCCAGGTAATAGGCCAGGGATTGAGGCAGGTGTGAGCATTTTCGGGTTACGAAATTTCGTTATGCCCATTGGCAATCAGTTCCTTGAGCTCGTGGCGCCGAAAGATGACAAGAGTGATACGTCAGCCGGTCGCTATATTGAACGGCGTAGCGGCCCAGGTGGGTATATGTTGCTCTTTCAAGTACCTAAACGCGACTTTAGTGACTACCGACACCGTTTGACCTCGTTAGGCATTCGGGAGATTGCAGGAGAAAGTATTACAGGGTTAGAAAGCGAAGCTGTACACCTGCATCCTAAGGATTTTCCTGGCTGTATCACTGAGTTTCGATGGTGCATCAATGAAGAAAATGATGATGGTGATTGGTGGCCAGTTGAGCGAAATTGGCGAGAGCATCGAAACACGGACATAGTTTCAGGTATCAGCGGAGCCGAAATACAAACACCAGACCCGCGTTCGCTCAGCGATTTGTGGAGTCAACTTCTTAGTGTTCCGAAACGATGTGATGGGGACGAGTGGTCGTTGACAGTCAGTGCCGGTGTGACGATCCGTTTCGTCAAACCGACCGATGGTCGCCCCGAAGGCTTAAGCACTATAGACCTCGCGGTCAAGGATCCCGAAAATGTACTCAAGGTTGCTGCTCTACACGGTTGTGAAACTGGGCACGATCACTTTGTAATAAGTGGTTTAAAGTTAAGATTGAAAGTCAACTAAGGGCTAAGGGATGAATTCATCAGTGTGCTCTCCTAGAAATGGTGCCCGTGCAGTTCTCCACCAGTTCTGATTGGTCCGAAATGGCGCCCCTGGTATTCTTGCTGATTCTCCTGTTGGTAACTCAACAGTTTCCCAGTACCCGCTTGCCGCGAGGTGACGGTCATTGGCTAGGGCGCTGATCGTATTTACTGGTGTGATGGGGATCCCACGTCGTTGTCCCTCTTCGAATAGTTCTAACCGACTTTTGCTCGTAGTCAATTCTTCAGTCCAGGTATCAAGTAAGTCTTTTGTTTCGGTCCTGACTGAGGGGTCACGAAAGACATCTTCAAGGATCGTGTCGTTATCTGTTTCTTCATGGATCCAATTTGCCATAGCTTCCCAGTGCACTGGCATGAGAACCACAATAGAGACATAGCCATCTGAGCAGGGGTACAGACCAAAGGGCCGTCCGAGGTCTCGCCGGTTTCCTGTGCGTGCTCGATGTACTCGATCGTCGAGCATCATAGGCACGCCTGTTTCCGGCGCTAGAGATAATCCAACTTCTTGCATGGATATGTCAACGGTTTGCCCGAATCCAGTTTGCTTTCTCATACGAAGGGCTATTTGAGCGCCAGCCATTGCGTTCAAGGCAGTGGCGTGAAGAATGAGTTGGGCCGGCCCACCCGGCGCTACAGGTGGCCGGTTAAGGAATCCTGTTGTGTACAGAACGCCTGATGCCGCCCACGCTACCAAGTTAGAAGACTTCCATGCCCTCTTTGAGCCACTTAGACCGAATGGCGTAAGTGAGACTCGAATCGTGTTTGGAGAAATACTAAATTCGGCAAGTTTACTCGACTCAGGTAGTTGGTCGTCGAAGATGACATCGCACGATTCAATCAAGGTTTGAAGCGAATCTCTTTGGCTGATTGGATCTATAACGACGCTCTTGGTTCCCATCGCCAAGTAGGCCCACCAAAGGCTTCGTTCATTATCCGATGCGTTTTCGAGAAACGGTCCTAGCCGCCTGACAGGTGAACCACCAGTGGGCTCCAATTTGATAACTTCCCCTCCAAGTGAAGCAAATAAGCGAGTGCCGTATGCTCCAGCTATTCCGGTAAGATCTAAAATTCTCAAGCCAGAATATGGTTGCGTCATCGAAGATCCCGCGCATCTTCGAACCCTGGTATCAGGATGTGGATCCAGTCATCCCAAGGTCGTTTGTGCGTTGATTCAGGTTCAGTCATTTCAAATATGATGCCAGCGGCTAGGAGCTCTTCGAACTCTTCTCGTTCCATGCCGATAAATTTATCGAGTACCTCACGTGTGTCTTCACCAAGAGCAGGAGCCGCATTTCGGAACCTACTTGGAGCATCGCTCAGTCTTATAGCACTTCCGCTGAATAGATCCCGACCGAGCCGAGTTGAGGGCGCCATTTTATAGAAGCCGCGATCGATTACATGGCCATCATTCAATATGTCCTCGTTCGTAGCAACAATATGAGCCGCCACGCCAGCAACTTGTAGCCGCACTGTGAGATCATCCGAGCTAAAACTTGATGTCCAGTCAGATAAAGTCTGATCAAGCACCTGAGCATTCTCAAGGCGATCCCGTTCAGTATGGAAGAGGTCGCTGTCGAGCCATGGCGACGCAAGCTCTTTCAGTATTTTCCATGAGTCTGCGTCATCTGCAGTTATGGCGATCCATCTTTCTGGTTCACAACTAGGGTAGACACCCTGCGGAGCGCCCCATATAGAGGCATTGCCGATGCGGTCCTGTTCATGTTCGTTAACCTCAAGATCAAGTAGAAACGGTCCCAAAAGACTGACAGTAGCTTCGAACTGGCTCAGGTCGACATGTACGCCCTTGCCAGTTGTATCTCTATGCTCAAGGCCAGCTAAAGTAGCGACCAGTGCGTGTAGCGATGACATATAATCGGGCGGTGCGGTAGTTGCGACTCCAGCAGGTGGGTCTTCGGCAAAGCCAGTCAGACTATCTAGTCCAACTAAGGGTGATTGGTTCGGCCCCCAAGCCAAACTGCGGTAGTACGGGAGCTCAGGATCACTTCCGAAACCAGGCAATTGTGTGTAAATAATGTTGGGATTAATTTGCTTAACGGCTTCATAATCAAGTCCTAACCGAACCACGGCAGCGGCACTGACGTTTGAAAGAAACACATCGCAGTGGGCCAGTAACCTGAGAGCTATTTTAAGCCCCTTTTCATTTTTGAGGTCGATCCCGACACTATATTTTCCGGCATTCATTTCCGGGACATACGGACTCGTGTCCGAGAGAATTTGGGACAACTCTGGATCGTCCTTCGCCCAAGCAGAACCCAATAGTCGAACGACATCAAGGTTCCCCAGTGACTCTAATTTAAAAACATCCGCGCCATAAGAGGCCAGCTTTTGTCCGCAGTTGGGCGCAGCTATAGCGATCCCGAGTTCAAAAACTTTTAGGCCAGCAAGTGGACTCAATACATCAGCGCTGTTTTCCAATTTAATTATCCCCGCTACTTAATGTACCCGAGTTCTCTATCGCGTGCTTTTGCCTCTGGGTCTCGTTCGTTCGGATCTCCTAAACCACCGCCTCCGGGAAATTCGATTACCAATTTTCTTCCCGCTGGTATTACCGTATCTCCTTTAGCCACAACAGCCGTCCCGTCATCGAGGGTAAGTCTTCCGGTCTTTCCGGGCTCTCCTCCTTGGCGGCCTCGAGCTGGGTAAATAACCCTTTCGTATGTTGCGCTAAAAACAAACTCTTTCTTTTGTGAATTCGACAGAATAATAGTTTGACCCAAACCGCCTCTGTATTTTCCCGCACCGCCAGAATCTTCTCGGAACTCCTTTTTCCAAAAAATTAACGGCGATATTACTTCGTTAATTTCCACCGGCATGTTTCGAACGCCACTGGGAAATGCTGTAGCCGAGAGACCATCTTGTCCAGGGCGCGCTCCAGCACCACCTGAATTGAAACTCATCATCATAAAAGAGTGGTTAGTATATTGATCGTCCCAGTCTCCCTTAGCCATTAAGTTCCAGAGTGAAGAAGTACCTTCAGCCGGTACTTGATTCGGTAATACTTGAGACAGGCAGCCGTAAACAGCATCTGGCAGAAGCTGTCCCATTACGTGCCTCACGTTAACGGCAGCTGGGTGAGGTGCATTTAAAATACAATTTTCTGGGGCAGTTACGTTTATAACGCCAAGGGATCCCGCATTGTTTGGGATTTGGGGACCAACAATGCATCGAACACCGAAAGAGGTGTATGCATCGGTGTAGGACATAGGCACATTGATCCCGTAGGGCTGAACGGAGCTGGTGCCAGCGAAGTCAACCTTTATTTCTTGGTCGGTGACAATCAGAGATGTATGAATATCGAGTGGGCTATCGACGCCATCGACTCTCATGGTGGAGACCCATTGTCCATTAGGCACATCGCTTATTGCATTTAGCATAGCGTTTCGCGACGAGTTAATAATGTGTTGGCCTAGAGCGTCTAAGTCTTCAAGCTCATATTCGAGCATCATGCTAACTAGGCGGCTAGCTCCTAGCTCGTTGCACCCAGCAAGAGAGTATATGTCTCCCATTACTTGAATTTTGTCTCGGACGTTAGCTTCGATTATCGATACAACGTTCGGATCGAACTCTCCATTCGAGCCAAACTTCATTAGTGGTAGAAAGAGACCCTCGTGGTAGATCTCTTTTGACGTTGTGCTAAACCCAACACCTCCAATATCAACCACATGGCTCGTGCAGGCAAAAAGGGCAATAATTCGGTCTTTCATGAACACTGGTGTGACCACGACTATGTCGAATAAGTGACCTGTGCCCTTCCAGGGATCATTAGTTAAATAGACATCCCCAGGTTTCATCTCTCTAGCTGGAAACGCCTCGAGGAAATGTTTGACGGAACTGGCCATAGAATTTACATGGCCTGGCGTTCCCGTTACGGATTGAGCAAGCATTTGCCCCTCTATGTCAAAGAGGCCAGCAGAAAGGTCTCCGGCTTCGCGAGTGGAAGTCGAAAACGCCGAACGAACTAGTGTTGTTGCTTGCTCTTGAACCACCGCTATTAGACGGTTCCACATTATGTCGTATCGAACTGATTCAAGGCCAACCGGCTGTTTGTGCATCAAATGCTATCCCAACCTTGCATTTTCGTGATTTTTAAATGTCCAGCGCCAACAGTAAAGCACTTGAAGTGGCGAGGAACAACAGTAGTGGTCTGCGCTTCTACGACTAGGGCAGGCCCGATAGCGAATGAGCCAGGCGCTAAGGACTTTCGCTCTAATAGCATGTAATTTTCAGTCACTCCAGTTAGGGGGTCAGTCACCGGAGTAGTCCTCATTGCAGCGATCTCCTTAGTGGTTTGCACCGTGGGAGACACTTCGAGCGGCGGTTCAACTGTCTGAATAGTTAACAGCCAGTTGAGAGCCTCAATCTCTAGTCCTGGTATTTCTCGGGCGTATAGGTTTCTGTAGCTTGCAAGAAATAGTGAAGTTAAATGTTCTCGTAACTCATAATCGGCGGTTGGTGAACTTGAAGATATTTGAGTGAGGTCAACTTCCACTGGGATCTCGTGGCCTTGCCCGATGTAGCGCATGTAGATGCGAATATTTTCGGTCGTGGTTGCGTTCGGCGCTGCGCTGTTCACGACTTGATTTGCTTCGAGCCGCATGTCTCGCAGTAGATCAAGTGCGTCGGGCATCGTTAATGTACTCAATTTGTGATAGCGAGTGCGGACAGCTTCATGGCTCGCAGGGGCTCGTAGAAAACCTATTGCTGAGCCAACTCCGGCGCCAGAAGGAACAATTATTGTGTCTATCGCTAATTTTTGCGCTACACGCGCAGCGTGAAGAGGGGCAGCTCCGCCAAATGCAATTAGGGTGCCGCCTGTTATATCGCAACCCTGTTCGATTGCGTGTGCTCTGCCGGCGTTAGCCATATTTTCGTCTACTACCTCGGAGACACCAATAGCTGCCGTCCTTGAAGTCAATGATGCAGGGATGGCAATCGTATTATTTAGAGCTGTAGTTGCAGCATCTATGTCCAAGGGTATTTCGCCATTAGCGAAAAAATTAGGCACAATTTTGCCCAGAATAACGTCTGCGTCGGTCACGGTTGCCTCATGGCCGCCGGCCCCGTAGCTAGCAGGTCCGGGCTCTGATCCAGTACTTCTTGGCCCTACAGCTATTCTTCCTAGCTGATCTAGATGTGCGACCGAAGACCCGCCAGCTCCAATCTCAACCATTTCTATTACTGGTAGGCGAAGTGGAATACCGCTTCCAGCTAGAAACCTATATTCGCGCGCTACCTCAAATTCACGACTAGTACGTGGTTGCCCATTGTTGATAATACACAATTTGGCTGTGGTGCCGCCCATGTCAAAACTAAGGACGTCCTTTAAATCTAATTCTCTTGCTATTTCCGCTGAGAGCAAAGCGCCTCCAGCAGGGCCACTTTCTACAAGTCGGACAGGGTATTTAAGTGCCTCCTCGACTGTTCCCAGACCTCCTCCTGATTGCATGAGAAACATTTGACAGAGCATTCCTTGCTCTTTTCTTTGAGTATCTAATTGTGTTAGATACTCAGCCATTAATGGTTGTATGTATGCGTTAGCGCACGTCGTGGAAAAGCGCTCATACTCGCGTATTTCTGGACAAACTTGAGACGAAAGAGTAATTGAAACTTCCGGCCATTTTTCTCTAATTAGGTCCGCAGTCTCTTGCTCGTGAGCATCAGACTGATAACTGTGCAGGTAGCCAATTGCGATACTTTCTACACCCGATGACTTGAAGGATTCTATAGCGTCAAGAACGTCTTGGCGATTCAATTTAATTAAAACGTTTCCCTTCGAGTCAAGGCGTTCTCGAATTCCGACGCGCAGATTTCGTGGAACTAATGGCTCAGGTCTGCGCATCGCTAGGTCGTATTGTTCAAATCTATTTTCGTGGGCCATTTCGATTGAATCACGCATGCCATAAGTGGTTAAAAAACCTGTTAGTGCTCCGCGCCTTTCGATCAATGCATTGGTGGCTAGGGTTGTGCCGTGGACGAAGACGTCTATGTCAGCGATATCAATGCCACTTTGGTGGCACAAAGTGGAGATGCCCTGTAATACAGCGCGTGCAGGTTCAGATGGAGTCGTGAGGAGTTTGGTTGTCCAAAGGTTTTCGGTAATTGTTAGGGCTAAGTCAGTGAATGTTCCACCAATGTCCGCTGCGAGCCGGATATCAACCATGGGACTCTACCATACGCGGATAGCCGACTTAAAGATCAATTTTGTCCAAGAGTCGGCTAATCACAATTTTTTGGATCTCTGAGGTTCCTTCATAAATTTGGTATACACGCACGTCTCGATAAATTTTTTCAACTTCATAATCTTCTAAGTATCCATAGCCACCATGAATCTGAATCGCAGCAGAAGCGACTCTTTCTGCCATTTCTGAAGCGAATAGTTTGCTAACTGAGGCTTCATAGGTGCTGTCTAATCCAGCATCGTGCGTTTGTGCTGCATGGAGGTACATCTGGCGAGCGACCTCAATTTGAGTTGCCATTTCTGCAAGTTGAAAACTGATTGCCTGATGCTCAATAATTGCTTTACCAAAGGTCTGACGCTCCTTGCTGTAGCGATGAGCGGCAGCTAATGCTGAGCGAGCTCCACCAACGGATTGCGCTGCGACTCCAATTCTTCCGAGAGACAAGCCACCGAGAGCGACGCTTAGACCGCGTCCGACTTCACCGAGAACGTCGGTCGCAGGTACACGCATGGAATCGAAAGCCACTTGACAAGTATCGTTTGTTCTATGTCCGAGTTTCTTTTCTTTTGAGAGAACCTTGTAACCAGGATTATCTGTTGAGCAGATGAAGGCGGTAATCCCGTTTTTGCCATTCCGTTCATCTGTGCGTGCGATGATGAGAGCAATTTGGGCGGTTGAGCCACCGGTTATAAATGATTTCTGGCCATTCAGTACATACTCGTCTCCATCTCGCACGGCGCGAGTCGTAATCGCACTTGCATCAGATCCGGTGTGGGGCTCTGTTAGATGAATACATCCAAGCCACTCGCCGGAAGTTAGAAGTGGTAAGAGGTTTTCTTTTTGCGTGTCAGTTCCGAATTTCTCAATGGCGACAGCTACTGGAGAGTTGTTTGCGGACATCATGTTGCTGATACCACCATCCGCAGCGGAGATTTCCTCGACAGCTAGAACGTAGCTAACGAAATCTAGTCCTGAGCCTCCGTACTCTTGAGATATAGTCATCCCCATTAGCCCGACTGCGCCCATTTTTCGGTATAGCTCACGAGGCGCTGAACCTGCTTTTTCCCACGCTGGTACATAAGGAGAAATTTCCTTTTTGGCAAAATTTCGAGCATTCAAACGGATAAGTTTCTGTTCTTCAGTCAGCAGCACAACCTTACGTTATTAGACTTAGGTGTTGATGCGCCAACGAAACAACTATCTTGGCTTGTATGCCTAGTGGAAATAATGGACCGAAACTGCCGGCTAGCCTGAGCGGAGCGAACCTAAGGATCGGAGTGATTCGTGCTGGTTGGAATGAACGGGTAGTTAATCGATTAGCTGATGGTGTAGAGAAAGCTTTAGATCGACTGCAGGTTAAAAACGTTACATGGGTGTCGGTACCTGGTTGCCTGGAGATTCCTCTAGCTGCTCAGCTCCTGGCTCGCTCAGGTGATTTCGATGCAATCGTGGCTATTGGTGCGGTGATACGGGGAGAAACTACTCATTATGAATTGGTGTCAGAAGGTGCCGCCACTGGAGTCCTGCGTGTGCAGCTAGATACTGGTGTGCCCATCGGCTTTGGACTAGTTACGGTTGAGAATGATCAACAGGCTATGGCACGGAGCGAAGGCAACGGAGGCCACAACGTAGGCGACGAAGCTACTGAGGTAGCCGTGCAGATGGCTCTTCTCGTGCGAGATTGGAACCCAAGAGCCTAACAAAGCTATCTAATCGTAGTGTCGTACCTCGAGTTTTGGTTCGGGAAAATTTCACGAAGGGTCTGGACGCATTCGCACAAGCACTTTGGCAACAGCTTCCCGTTCGTCGAGAAGTCGGTAGGCTTCTTGAGCTTCGCTTAGATCGAGAACCTGCCCGATAGGTGGTTTGATGGCACCAGCGGCGATCATCGGCAACAACCGCTGATGAATATTGTCAGGAATGGAGGGGTCATGTGCGACAGCTTCACCCCAGGCTGCACCGACAATCGTGACGTTTCGAAGCAGGAGACGATTCACTTTTACGGTCGGGATGTCCCCAGCGGCAAAACCGACAACTACTAGTCGACCGAACCTCGCAAGCGCTCGTACGCCATCCAAAAATCTGTCTCCGCCAACGGGATCATATGTCATATCAACACCCCGCCCTCCGGTTAGTTCAATTACCTCATCTTTCCATGTATCGCTAACTAATACGATGTGATCAGCCCCAGCATCCAGCGCTATTTCACCCTTTTCCGACGTGGACACTAAGCCAATAACTTGTGAGCAGCCAATGCCTTTAGCAACCTGAATTCCTGAAGTTCCGACGCCACCCGACGCTCCTAAAATTAGAACGCTCTCGCCGGCCTTTAGGTTGCCGCGATCAATCATGCAGAAAACAGCTGTCTGGTAGTTCATAACCAGGGCAGCCCCTTCCTCAAAAGACAGCTGCTCAGGTAGGAGAAAAAGCTCTTCTGGTTTAGCTAGCACTGTCTCAGCTAGACAACCTCTGGTCCATGCCGCTACTCGATCGCCGGGTTTAAAACCGGTCCCACTAGGGGCTGACCTAACAACGCCTGAAGCTTCAATGCCGGGAGTAAAAGGTGGGTCTGGTCTGTACTGGTAGAGGCCTTGGCTCTGCAGTAAGTCTGGGAAGGAGACCCCGCCGCAGACAATATCAACTATGACGCTTTGGCTATCTGGCACGGGTTCGTTTGTTTCAACTACTGCCACGCCCGCTGGGCCGGTTAATGATTGAATCTCTATCGCTCGCATAAAGCAACCTTGCCACACTTAGCGATCTGGTGTTTAGAGATGTCAGTACTTTTCGTTTCGAAGTTGAGTCGTGAGTAATAATAACTTGTTTGAAAAAACGTTCCTCGAACATCTGTGAGTGGCCCCAGTAAAAGTAACCTCTCGGTATATAGCAGAATTTACGAACTGAAATTCTGGATCTACATCCTCTCTAGCTTTCAATCATCAATCACCGTGCTGTCAGTTACGAATCCGTAAACCGAACGTGAAGTTGGAAAACGAGTAAAGTAGATTTAGTAATATAAACGGAAGGGGAGATGATGCGTTATTACTCCTGCGACTCGCACGTAGTCGAAGCAGCTGAAATTTATGATGGGTTAGTGGATAGGTTTGGCTCAAAGGCCCCCTACATATCGAAGGAGTTAGATGGTAAGTCAGGTACCTGGTTGATGCTGCCTGATGGGATGCGCTCCGTTCCAGTTGGTCGTTTAGGTATAGCCGGAGCCTCGCTTGATGATCCAGCCACTCACGAGAGAATAGCGATGGGGTATGATGGCTTCAATCCGGGAGTAATGGATCCTGTTGCGCGTTTAGAAGAACAAAAAACTGACGGCATAGTTGGTGAAGTTATGTACCCAAGTCTCAGTATGTTTACGTTTGCCGTTCCGGACGCAGAAGTTCGCGATGCAGCCTTCCGGCAACACAATGATTGGATTGTTGATTATTGCTCAGTCGACAGAGACCGGTTGATTGGGGTAGGTTGCCTGCCGCTTCCAGATGTGGAGAGAGCGATAGCTGAGATAGACCGGTCGAGTGCAAAGGGCGTTCGAGGTTTTGCGATACCAACCCACATTGACCCGGTTAAGCCCTATTGTCATCCAGACTTTGACCCTTTCTGGGCGCGAGCAGAGGATTATGGACTTCCCTTAACAATGCACATTTTTACAGGGCAAACTTTAGATGGTGGGTTACCAGAGCACTGGGGGACGCCGGGCGGCCATCTGAAAGGCTATACATTGGCCCACACTACTGCTGTGAACACGATGATTGATATCATCTGTGGCGGGGTAACTGAGCGATTCCCAAAATTGAAGCTTGTTATAAGCGAGTATGAGACCGGTTGGGTCGCTCACACATTACAGCGATTAGATCACGCTGCTTATAGAACTCCTTGGGAGGTCTCAGATGAACTGACTATGAAACCTTCAGAGTATTTTGACCGAAATTTTTGGGTTACTTTCGAAGATGATAAAGAAGGAATTGCTACACGCGAGGCTATAGGTGTGAAGAATCTTCTGTGGGGTAATGACTATCCACACCATGACTCTATTTGGCCGAACTCTCGCCCTATTCTTGATGACATTTTGTCAAATGTTCCCGAGTCAGAGAGAGAGCAAATGGTCTGGGGGAACGTTATGGATCTTTATGACCTCGATCCTCAAAAGCTCCCCGCTTTTAGCTGATCCCTGTCAGCTAGGCAGTAACAAAGTGTTTTAAGATTGCTTCAGCGACATACTTACCGTCTTCTAGTGGGCCGAAGTGAGTCAAATCACGCATAGTCAACAGCGAAGCATGCGCTAAAGCTTTTGCGATTGGTTCCGCCATAGCGGGTGGAACTTCATTTCCACGAGCTATTTTTTCGCCTCGAGCGATCACTGTTCTCGAGTTCACCGCTTTCAGCGTCCCAAAATCTGTAGGCGTACCGCTCATGAAAATGTTTGCCTCGGTCTCACCTGAGCAGGACAGTCGAACTCCGTCTTCTGTTGCGACGGTTCCAAAGTCTATGTACGATTCCACAGTTAATTTTTCACATTGGGAGAACGGTAACTTACTCATCAATCGACTGACAATTTCTTCTCTAGAATTAAACTCTGTTTTTCTGCGTCGAGATGCAAGTATCAATGGGTGATCCTCATCAAGAGGTGGTCGTCCGGGCGGAACTAGTACAGGCTCGAATAACCAAAGATCTGAGAATGTGTTCGGCCGGTCAATTTCAGCTTTTAATAATGTTGCGCCACCCAACGAGTGGCCGACAGCATGAATCGGCCCGCCGCCCAGTGCCTTGACAGCCATATGAACTTCATCAATGAAGAACGAACGCTCTACATTAAGTGGGTGCGATTGGACCGTGGACCGTCCGTGACCTCGGAAATCGAGCCCATAACAACAAAAGTGAGGAACTAAATAAGGAATGGCTGTAGCCCACATGCCGGTATTTAAACCGTTTCCATGAGTCAGGAGTAGGTTAGGGCCTATGCCTCCGAGCTCATTGAGCACAGCATGTTCACCGTCTGCACCGCGTAGGAGTCTCACTATTAGACCTCACCGTCGAGGTCAGCAAACGATGGCTTAAAATACATAAAGCCACCCTAGTGGGAGTTCGCTAAGTGACATTGACTTTGAAGTAAGAGAAAGAGCTAATTGGTCTTATGGGCGAGGTGGTAGCGCTCGCATGGCTTGAATTTTCCACAATGCTTGCTAACAAAACGTCCATGACCCTGGTGGGCGGTGTTCCGATTGTTGTATACTGGGCTTAAGTAAGTTGTCATAGTTAGAAAAAGCATTAACAATCCGGGGGGAAACTTGATGCTTTGCTAAAGGTGCTAGCAAGCTGTTCGCCGTTCAGGAACAGAGAATTATTTGATCTTTCGGATTAGTACCGATACTGATTAGAGAGGCGTAGATAAGTTTCCGCTAGGAAGAGAAAGGTAATATATGAAATATCCGCACCACGCAAGTGGCAAAAAGTCATCTATCAGCTCAAGCTATAGATGTAAGGCATGCACTACCTCCATTCATTGGGATGGAACTGTTAAGGCGTACATATCTGATACGCAATTAGACGAAATTTGTTCACAATCGTCTGCAGGACACAACTGTTAATCAGTTAGTTAAGTAAATAATAGATAGACACGTGAGGGACTTCCACATACTCGGTGGAGGTCCTTTTGTCTTCCGTATGCAGTGATAGCCCTCGAGAAGCCATGAAGAAGATAGCTTTCTGCAACGTGTTGGAATCATTTCTTCATGTTCATGTCAATCTTCTAAATCTGCCTCTGTGGTGGCGATAACCGGGGTAAGTTCTAGCATGGCTGATTTAAGAGGGAAGATAGCGCTAGTTTCTGGAGCGAGTCGAGGCATTGGAGAAGCGGCTGCGCGAGCCCTTGATGCAGCGGGTGCTCAGGTGGTTCTAAGCGGGCGGACCACGAGTGACCTAGAACGCGTAGCTGGAGAATTAACGCACTCACCGGTAGTAGTTGCGGCGGACCTGTCAGTAGCTGGAGCTGGCGCCGCTTTGGCAAGCGAGGTATTGGCCCTTGTCGAGGGTGTGGACATCCTAGTTAATAACGCGGGCATCCCTATGCGACGAATGCCTGATCAGCTGACCGAACAAGACGTTGATCTGGTTTATGCAATAAATGTTCGAGCATTACTGATGTTAACAATTAGTCTCGAAGAGTCGATGAAGTCGAGAGGTGGTGGATCTGTAATTAATATTAGCTCGGTGGCTGGAATAAGAGGCCCTGCAGGCCGGGCCGCGTATGCAGCTACGAAAGGCGCTGTTGACGCATTGACCAGGGCGCTAGCTTCAGATTGGGGTCCTGCTGGTATCCGCGTGAATTCGATAGCACCAGGGCTCATAGCAACGGATATATGGGAAGAAAGCCGGCAAACTATCCCTGGACTTATCGAGGATATGGAGGGTCAAATAGCCCTTAAACGGTGGGGTTTTTCAGATGATATTGCTGATGTAATTTTATTCTTTGCAGGAAATGCCTCTCGTTACGTCACCGGCGAAACACTCGTTGTTGACGGCGGACTTGCAAAAGTTGGAGCGTCTGCTAAACCGCAGCTTCTACCTGAAATGAGGGATCAGTAACCCTGACGCGTCGGCATGGTTTATTGATAAAAGTGGACCAGATTGAACCAGAGCGAATGGTCATGTCATACTTTTGCTTGAGCTATTTAAGGCGAAACTGGGGTGTAATTACTAATGACTGACAATTTTGAACGCGTCAGATATGAAATGCCTAGGGAAGGCGTTGCTCGGATAGTCCTAGCTAGGCCTGAGGCGGCAAATGCCCAAGACTATTTGATGTTGTCAGAGCTTAATGATGCTTTTGATTTGGCCGCTGCTGATGAAGGAGTGAGAGTCATCATTCTGGCGGCCGATGGAAAGCACTTTTCGTCTGGTCATGATTTGTCAGCAAGTTCCCCGAATATGGATGATTTCCCAACAATTGGAACCCAATGTCATTTTAATGCACCCGGTGCTGAGGGTTACATGGCGCGAGAAGCCGAGATGTATTTAGGCTTATGTTGGCGCTGGAGAAATATACCTAAACCAACGATTGCTCAAGTACAAGGAAAGGTTATTGCGGGCGGACTAATGCTGGTGTGGCCGATGGATATGATTGTTGCTGCAGAAAACGTAACATTTAGTGATCCAGTAGTGGCATTCAACGTTAACGGGTGCGAATATTTTGTGCATCCGTTTGAAGCAGGGAGCCGACTTGCAAAAGAAATGCTATTTACAGGCCGCGCTATAGGAGCCGATGAATTGTTACAACGTGGAATGGTTAATCAAGTCGTTCCAGAAAATGACTTGGAACAGGCGACTCTTGAATTGGCGGCCCATATTGCTAAACGACCGATGTTCGGGTTGACACTAGCCAAGCAAAGCGTAAATCAGGCTCTGGACTCAATGGGAATGTATAACTCACTTCAAAGCGCATTTAGTCTTCACCATGTTGGGCACAGTAACAACAAAGAAATTCACGGTATGTTGATCGACCCTGCTGGCATCAAAATTGTTAGAGACGAAGCGTGAGGCCGTGCGTCTAAAGACCTAGAGCCCTGGTTTAAATATCATTAAAGTTAGAGTCAAGATGAATAGTAGACTGACGGCACTGCTGCCAATTTCAGCTCGCCTTTGTGCGGATGTGTCTCCATTTGCCATTTGCTTTTCAGCTTTGAGGATTACAGCATGAAGTATGCCGTTCATAGCAAGCCAGCAACTAGCAGATAGCCAAAGCCAAAGTTGGCTCAGCTGGTAAAGCTGCTCTGACATTCCAGTCAGGGTAAATCCGAGCATGCCTGCCACGACAAGAGCAGGTGCGTAGATGCGCTGCCCGTTTACTTGCATGAGTGAGATAATCTTGAAGCGATCAGTGAGATCATGGTTGCGGGCTTGGCGGACTAAAAATGGGTGTACGAAAGCCGGAGCGAATGCTATGACCACGGCAAAAATATGCACGACTAAAACTAAGTTGTATCCAGTGTCGCGTACCATAGCTAGCATCTTTGAGAGTCCTTAAGTCGTGTGCCTATGCGGTATTCATACATGATTCACTGCTCTGACTTGCAACTGGGTGAGTCGTCGCCCTGTATATGATTAGTCTGTCCGATGTTCCTGATGTAACACCAGAGTGTGTGGAGTATTTTATCATTCTTACTCAAAGCTGGTTCACTTATTATTTAGAAGTAAATGAGGATGATTTGTGTATGGGTTCGAGAAGTCCGGTCTTTTAAATTATTAAATGGCAGCTTAGATACATCGAGTTCAGGATGGGGTATGGGCTCTGAGGACCGATGTTAGTTAGTGTTTAGACGAATGTGATTAGTGCTAGCGATGAGCTAGCTGCATAGGAGATTTAGATGATTGAGCCTTGCGACTTATCGGCAACTGAAGCTCGCGCAATGATTAGGAGTAAAGAATTGTCGCCGGTAGAACTCCTGGAGTCATGTTTGTGTCGAACTGATCATACTAATAGTGCTCTTAATGCAGTTATTACGCGCGTGGACGAAATGGCAATGGATGATGCTAGGCGCAAGGAACAAGAAGTCATTGACGGGGCGCCCTTAGGGCCACTTCACGGTTTGCCTGTGGCCATAAAGGACTTGCAACCTACATCTGGCATCTTGACAACGTATGGCAGCGAATATTTTGCTGATCATATCCCAGTTGCTGATTCAGGCATCGTACGACGCGTGCGAACAAATGGCGGGGTTATAACTGGTAAGACCAATATTCCTGAAATGAGCATCGGCGCCAATACTGTGAACCGCCTATTCGGGGCAACAGGAAATCCGTTTGACCCTACAAAAACTTGTGGTGGGTCCTCGGGTGGGTCGGCTGTCGCCGTGGCGGTAGGAATGGCGGCATTGGCAACAGGTTCAGACCATGGCGGCAGTCTACGAATCCCAGCTTGCTACAGCGGGGTAGTGGGACATCGCTCTAGCCCTGGACTAGTACCGCATGAACTTCGGACAATTACGCAGACGAACTATAGCCTTCAGGGGCCTATCGGGCGCACTGTTGCCGACACTGCGTTGCTGCTGGCGGCGGTAGCGCAGAGAGATAACTCGAGCCGACTCGACCCTATGTGCTTCCCGCTTGATTCATCAATTTACTGTAATTTAGCGGGTGTTGACATAGGCAATCTTCGTGTCGGTGTTTCTACGGATTTAGGTGGCGTCCTTGTGTCTAAATCGATTCGTGAAAGCTTTAAGGAACGCGTGAGCTTTTTGTCAAAACATGTTGCGGTTTTATCAGAGGTTGATGTTGACTTGACAGATGCCCCTGCCGTTGATTGGCAACTGAGAGCTGATGTATTCGCAACTCAGTATCATCGCGAAATTGATAATTACGATGGAGGCATTAACCCGAATATCCGCAATACCTATGAGACTGCTTTATCTACTGACGTCCTAGCTATAGCTAAAGCTCGCCGTCGACAAATGGAGTTGTTTCAGGAATTCAACACTCAGTTTGAGAATTTCGATCTCATTATCTGCCCAGGTGTTAGCGTCCCTCCGTTCAAATGGACTTCACTTTACCCAGAAGAAATTGATGGACGAGCTGTTGAAAACTACATGGCTTGGCTGGCTTTAAGTTCTGCCTTGACCGTCGTCGGAAACCCCGTGACTGCATTGCCGTGCGGATTTGACTTGAATGGTACTCCATTTGGAATTCAGTGCGTTGGGCCAATGTTCGGAGATCATGCTCTGCTCAGCAATGCTGCTGCGATTGAACAGTTGTTTTCTGTTGAGGAGTTGACAGCACGTCCGATCCCAGATGTGGCCTGGTTGAAGAATCAAATAAGTGAGTGCGCTACGACAGGAAAGGAAGTAGTGGGCTGAGATAATTTTATGTGGTTGGGTCTCGGGACTAGCTAAAATAACGATTCGACTTTTAAGATGTTGGGTCATCGACTGTGAAGGTTGAAAGTTACGTTCAGAAAATGTTTTAGATTCACCAGTGCGGAACGGGGCACAAGAGGCTCGTAGGTTCTACTGTCATAATATGATTCTTGAGAATGTACGGGTCTTAGACTTAACCCAATATTTGTCAGGTCCATCAGCGACTCGCATGCTTTCTGAGTTGGGTGCCGAGGTCATCAAAGTTGAGCTTGGACCTAATGGCGACCCAAGTCGCTTATTGCCCTTTGTTGAAGGTCGAACCAGTAGCTATTACTCGCAACAAAACAGAGGCAAAAACTCTATTTGTGTAGATTTCTCCAAAGAAGAAGGACACGACTTAGTTCGTTCTTTGGCGCTCGAATGTGACGTTATCGTTGAGAACTTCGGACCAGGGGTTTTAGAGCGAAAGGGTTTAGCTTGGGACGATTTACATGCCCTTGATGAGTCGTTGATCATGGCATCTATATCTGCCTTTGGTAAAGAAGGGCCGCTGTCTCACTTGCAAGGTTTCGATCTGATGGGCCAAGCATTGTCCGGTATGATGCACCTAACTGGAGACGCCGATGGCCCTCCTCAATTTACGGGTTCACCGATTGCGGACTGTGCGGCTGGTCTTGTTCTTTTTGGTGCAATTGGACACGCTTTGTTTCATAGAGAAAGAACCGGACTGGGGCAGTGCATAGAAGTTAATCTTGTTGATCCAGTTTTTCATATGCATTCGATCGCAGTGCAAGGGCACAGTGCAACCAAAGGCGAATGGGCTCAGGCGCGTTCGGGAAGACAGTTTGGAATTGTAGTCCCATCAGGAACATATAAAGGACCCGATGGTTGGATCGTGATTCAAGTATTGGAGCGCCAGTGGCCCCGATTCTGTGAAGCAATGAATAAAGCGGAACTTGCAACCGATTCAAAGTTTCATACAGGTAATGATCGAATTGAGAATGCGGCAGAACTTATCAATATAGTAGAGCGCTGGGTGCAGTCATTTGAGAGTGACGGAGCAGCACTGCAATGGCTGGAAGAGCATCGCATACCTGCCGCTCCGGTCCTTAGTCCAGTTGAGGCTATGAAGCACCCACACTTTATTGAAGGAGGAATGGTCAGGAACGTGGATGACCCAACATTCGGTCCGCTAGCAGTTACGGGATTGCCTGTTAAATTTAGTCAATCAAGTCGACCGGATCGAGAGCCGCTGCCAGAGTCCTTGGGTCAAAGTAATAGACCGGTTTTGGAGAGACTATTGGCGTTGAGTGTTGCTGAAATCGAAGAATTAGAGAAAACAGGCGTTGTGATGTCGGACGAGTAATATGGTCTAAATCGTCTATTTGTTGTAATACGGCTCAGAAAATGCAGGGAGATAGTTATGGCAGTGAGATCAGTAAACGAGATGGCTGATGAAGCCAAGTCTGAAATTGATAATTTAAGCCCGGAAGAGGCGCGACGTAGAGTGGAAACCAATGGCGCACTTATCGTAGATATTCGTGACGTGCGCGAGCTGCAAAGAGAAGGTGTAATTCCAGGCTCAACGCACACTCCACGTGGGATGTTGGAATTTTGGGTATCGCCTGATTCTCCATACACTAAGGAAATATTTCAAGAAGATCGTGAATTTATTTTGTGCTGTGCCGGCGGTCTTCGTTCAGCGTTGTCGACGAAGCTGCTTCAAGACATGGGCGTTCCAAAGGTTAGTCATGTCGAGTCTGGCTTTGGTGGCTGGCAATCAGATGGTATGCCAGTTGAGACCTATGATGAATGGAAATCAAAGCGCTAGATGACCAAAGAAATACTTCAAGACCTTCTACGACTGCATCAGGGACCAATGATCGAACAAAAGCTTTCAAAAAAATTAATTACAGGCTATTGCGAACCGTTATCAGTCAGGTGCGGTGAGGAAATATCTTGGTTTGGATCTAGTCATGTAGCAGTAGAAGGTGAAGTGGATGTCGTTCGGCTAATTTGTGGCGACCCCACGCGCTCAGGCCCTGGATTTGAGGAACAGGAAGTCGCGGCGATTCAGAGTTCGACCGTAAAGCTTACCGAGCAACCATTAAATCCAGGTTCATACGCAGAGTTGACACTTAGTGCGAAAAGCCCGAAACGTATCAATTTAAGTTTTTGGTTTCAGCCGACACTATTAAAGCGAGATGGTGTGATTGCGTCCTTCGGATCTGGATCTAATGAATTTAGAATTCATAACCAGGGTGACAGACTATTTGCAGATATCAATTCAGTAAGGTTTTCACTGCGGGAACGACGACTTGAGCGGCATCGTTGGTATTTCTTAAATATGGAACTGGACTTAGCTCAGGGCCAGTTTTTTTGCACTGTTACATCGCCGCAAACGAGATCTCCAGGACGAGATTTAATCCAAGGAGGACAAGAGACAGTTTCTTGCGAGTTTGAACCCACGGACTTAGCTAATCTTGTGTTTCGTTTTGCCGCTGATTCAGGGACGAAGAGGTGGGATGGGCGAATAGCTGAACCATCGATAGAGCTGGACAATAATCGATACCACTGGAGATTTGAGCACGGCCTTGACGGCGATGCGATTCCATCAGACTGTGGCGAACATACTTTTTCTTTGTTTCAATTACCAACGCGCGCCGTTCCCGGTCCCTCTTGGACTGGTGAGTACCAACGATGGGCTGAAGCCCCCGAGCAGTGGAATGCAGTTCATTTCCATCATGATGATCTCTATGACGCCGAATGGAATGTCAGTTCAGCGATCGTTCTGCCGGATGATCTTCCGAGTGGCATCTACTGCTTCAGATTTCAGAGCGAAATAGGTACTGACAGAGTCCCATTTTTTGTGAGACCTAAAGTTGATGGTGAATATTCTGAAATAGCACTTTTAATGCCGACATGCACCTATATGGCCTATGCCAATCACCGCATGCTCATCCAAGGAGCTGATTTCATGGGGGCACGAAGTAATCTTCGCCCTGAGCATCAGTACTTGGTCGATCATCCTGAAGTCGGCCTCAGTCACTACGAGAAACACCCTGATGGCAGTGGGGTAATGTTTAGTTCGCGCAGAAGGCCTATTCTGCAACTTCGGCCTGGTGCAGACGGCTGGAATTTCACGCCTGACACTGATATCAATGCTTTCCTAGAACGATTAGAAGTGGGTCACGACATCCTCACAGATGAAGACATCCACTTCGATGGCTTTGATGCCTTGGAGCCATACCGGGTTCTTGTAACGGGAACTCATCCTGAGTACTGGTCGACAGTGATGCTTGACGCGCTTGAGAAATGGCAACGAAATGGCGGACGGCTTATTTATCTTGGAGGTAATGGTTTTTATTGGCGTGTGGCGTTTAGCGACAGCTGGCCCGGTTGTATCGAGCTGCGGAGGGCTGAAGATGGTGTCAGGCCTTGGCAGACAGGCGATGGTGAGAATTACCATGCATGGGGTGGTGAATATGGAGGTCTTTGGCGTCGTAACGGAAGAGCTCCCAATCAATTGGTAGGTGTTGGTTTCGCGGCCCAAGGATTTGAAAAAGCAACTCATTACGTGAGAGACCCCGGAGTGATGAACTCTCGGGCTGCATGGATACTAGATGGGACAGAAGAGGAATTTATAGGTACGTCTGGGTTAGGCGGCGGCGCTGCTGGTCAAGAGGTTGATAGGTTTGATCTGAAACTCGGCTCGCCCGCGCATGCTGTAATCGTTGCCTCTGCCACTGACTTTGCTGCAGATATGATGCGAACGAAAGAAGAATTTGAGGGATCCGTCGCCATTTCGATACCTGACCCAAATGTCAGGGCGGACATAGTTTTCTACGAAACACCTGAAGGGGGAGCCGTCTTTAGCGTCGGATCGATCTCATGGTTCGGAGCTCTGGCTCGAAATAGTTACGACAACGACATAGCCCAAATTACTGAAAATGTTGTAACACGCTTTTTAGATCCAACGCCTTTTGGAATACCCGATTGAGTGCGTCAGAAATGTTCGCTGTCAGCTGCTAAATTTTTTTAACAGATCGGCGATTCTGTTATCGCTCGGAAAGTAGCCCTCGGGAACTTTCACACTCTCTTCAGTCTCTTGTTCGGCGGCTTTAGCTTCTTGCGCCGGCTCGACAGGCTTTGTGAGATCAGGAGTGGTAGTAGCATCAACGTCGATACCAGCGTCTTTCCGTGCGTCTCGAGACTTAGCTGTCAGGGCTGCAATGCGAGGGTCCACCGCATCAGCATCGGTGCTTTCAGGGCGAGGGCTTGCGGCCGCCTCAGCAGTTGGAGCAGCGTCTTCAACTCCGAGCTTTGATTTTGCAGCCTTGGACTTAGCTGCAAGCGCTGCTAATCGAGGGTCCAAACCAGCATCGGCTGCTGGGGCATTGGGCTCTGGGGCCACTGCTTTGGGCTTTGGTTTAATGTCAGCGCTAAATGCCGCTAAGGCTGCCTCTTTGGCGACTTTAGCCGCCTCGATACGAGCTTCTTGAAGTGCTGGCCAAGCCGGAACTGGTACCAACTTATTATGAGCCACTGAGGTACAGCTGACACCATTGTCGAACTCAACTCGATAGCGCTTTAGGTCTAGGCCAACGGCTCTACCAACTTTGCCTGCGGTTCCTTCTACGACTCCGGAGATGTTGTCAATAACAACTACTCTGGTGCCTTTTTTGTATTCAGAGGTGCTTTCAGCCATAGATGCTGATCGTAGACGATTACGAGCAATTTATGACCAACTAGCGATGGATTTTCGAAGGTGGCCCTTGATTAATAAAGCTTTGCATTCATGTGTTACTGGAAGGCCGGGCCCGAAATCAAAAATGGCGCATGTTTGCCCATGGTAAAGAGACTATTTATGCAGCATTTGAAGCTGTTCTAGTATTATTTTTTCCCTAAACCGTTAAGGCTGAGCATTATTGCTTGGTCAAAAAAGTCACGTTGCGCATTGCTCCCGCCCAGCATCCAAATTTTGCTCCATATGGGCTCCATCTCTCGGAAAGAAGTGGCGTAGTTACCGTTAGCTAAGGAAGCAAGTCCAGAGGCAAGGGGGACTCCTACTTCTTTGAGTAGTTGTCCAGCGTGCGTCTTCAGGTGGCTAGCGTCGCGCATCGATAAAAGTAGATCATCTAATGAGCCTGAAGCGCCAGCTTTAGCGAGAGCGTAGGCGTAGTGGCAATCATTAAAGGGGTTTGCGTGGTGACCTATTCTAAAAATTGATCCTGGAACAAGTCCCTGCCAGCGCTCCCCGACGTTGACACCCAGAAAATCAAGCCTTGCCAGTAACGAAATTGCATTTGACATGGATAAGCCGTCGATTGACTTGATGTCAAATACGTAGTCGTCGTAGAGCTTTAATGCTCCGCTGGTATCGCCTTGTTGAATGTGAAACAAGGCGAGATGCCACCAAATGTGACCGGCGAATGAACCAGCGTCTCTAAGAGAACGTTCGAATTTCTGGACCCACTTAATTCCTTCCTCGAAGTTGCCGGTCATTTCATTGACGTGAGCAACCGAATGAACCGACCAAAGGTCTAGCGGGTTTGCCTCGGCAGCTCGAATGCCGGGTTCGATTGCTTCATCGAACCTACCCAACTCTTCGAGAGCGAAGCATTGCATGCCGCCTAAAAGCGATACATAGGGTAAGTCGTCACAGCATTTGACTAGAGCATTTTGAACTGCTGCGAGCATCTCGTCAATTAGGCCAAGATTGAATAGCTCAAAGTGCTGCAAACGTAGCGCCAGCATATCTGAGGGGTAACTGTTAAGAATGCTGCTGAAGATACGGCATTGTGATCTGCGGTCACCCTTTAAGTTAAATATCAACGCTGCTAAATGTTGTCGCTCACGGTCATTTAAGGTGTCGGTATCTAAGCTTTCTGCCGTCACAGAAGCGGCGGCGTGGCCCGCTTGTGTTGAGGCCATCAAAAAAAGTTGGGCTTTCAGTATCCGTGTCATTGGCATTTCGCTCACGGAAACTTTTTCTAAAGTATCGGCCAAGTTTGGCGAAAATAATAAATAGCCATCTACGACTTCTTGATGGAGCTGCAAGTCGTTAGATGCTCCGGTTACTTCTAGGCCCCACATATCAAGCATTAACTATCTCCATTTCGTAGACTGTCGAAAGCTAGTACGAGAATGTTTTACTGATCCTGTGGTCGAACTTCGTTTAAAGTCTAGTCAATAGAGAGGAAGGAAGTTGATGTCAACAGCACTAGTTGTCGGGGGTACCGGGCCTACGGGGCCATACGTGGTCAATGGGCTGTTAGCGCGAAACTTTGACGTCACGATCCTACACACAGGGAATCACGAATCTAGTGAGATACCAGATTCAGTGGAACATATTCATACTGATCCATTTGATATGGAGTTAACCAACCAGGCGACAATTAATAAGTCGTATGATTTGATTGTTGTTATGTATGGGCGGCTTCGAGAGTTGGCTTCATTGTTCAATGGACGTGCAGGTAAGTTTGTGAGTGTCGGTGGAGTTCCTGCGTACTCTGGCTGGGGAGATGCTTCAGCTCTATGGCCTGCGGGTATGAGAGTGCCTACCCGTGAGAATGGGCGATTAGTAGTAGATGAGGACAGAGGTTTTGCTGTTAATAAAAAAGTCGCAAATATAGGATTGAGTGAAAGAGCAGTTTTTGCTGAACACCCGACGGCGTCTCACCTTCGTTATCCGTGGATCTATGGTCCTGGTCAAGTGGGTCCGCGCGAATGGAAAATAGTGAGACGAGTTTTAGATGGGCGAAAAACTATTGTATTGCCGGACGGCGGGTTGACAGTGCAGGCAGCGGCGTATGCGCCAAATGCTGCTGCTGCTCTTCTAGCGACCGTTGACGCCGGTAAAGCCTCAGAGGGTAATGCTTACAATGTCTGTGATGAGTGGACTCCGACCTTGAGGCAGTGGGTGGAGATAATTGCCGGAGCTCTCGAGCACTCTTTCGAGATTGTAGAGATTCCCTGGGAATATGCGGGCGTAGCGCATCATTTGACGCTTCGGGGAACACCTCATCACCGACTGACGTCAAGTGATAGAGCTATCTATGAACTCGGCTATAAAGATGTAGTAGATCCGATTGAAGGGTTAAGTAGCACGGCTCGGCATCTCGTAGCTAACCAACCGGTTAGAGGTGGGCCTGAGGAGAAGTCGTTGGCTGATAGGTTTGATTATGACTCTGAAGACCAATTGATTAACGCCTGGCAAAAAGCGATGAGAATCATTGAGCCTGTTGCTAGAGCGAGTGATCCTGGCTTTGTAGACCGGTACGCAGCTTCTTATGATCTACGTGAAGGCGCAAATGTTGGATGGGCTACGATCAAACGTTAGCTCTCGTCGTTTCAGTGAAACGCAGAAAATTGATTGTCCACATTTTTATTAGTTCTGCTGTCGTACTTGTTAGTTCAGTGTCTTCAAAAATGTCGTAAATTTGAGTTAGTAGCAGAGGCTGTTCGAAGACCCGGTCGCTTAGTTGTGATAACGAGTGCAGCAGGTTTGCGGCGGCGTATCTCCCCGGCGACTGTCCTGGAACGCCATTTACAACCCCAATGGAAAGTTTTCGGTACTGTTCTGAGCCGTAAGGCCTAGACAGCCAGTCAACAGCATTCTTCAAAGTTCCTGGTATGCCTTGGTTGTATTCTGGCGTCAAAAATATAACTGCATCGACTTCGCGACAACTTTGTTGCCAGCTCGCTACATGAATCGGGTATCCATCTTGTTCTAAATCTTCATTGAAGAGCGGGAGAGTATTAATCTCAAAAGATTGAAATTCACAACACTGATAAGTGGATTTAGTCAGATGTTGCGCTAGGGCACTATGAACTGATTTTTTTCGGAGACTACCAGAGACAGTCATAACCTTGAGAATTTCAGCCATGCGTTGAAATCCCCCCATCTACCGGGAGGGTTATCCCCGTGAGCCAAGCTGACGCGCGACTTGCCAAGAAAATCACAGCTCCTGTTATGTCTTCGGGCGTTCCGATTCTCCCTTGAGGGGTAGAGGCAACTACCCCAGCTCTTCGTTTAGGGTTATCGAGCATGTAGCTCATCATCTTTGACTCAAATGGTCCGGGAGCGATGGTGTTGATGTTGATGTTCTCTTTAACTAAATGATGAGCCATGTGCCGTGCCATCATATGAACACCTGCTTTTGATGCTGAGTATGAGTAGTTATCGCCGAAAGGCACGCGCAATCCATCGACGGACCCGATCATGATGACTCGAGCTGGGTCTTCTGCAGTAGCAGCTGAACGCAATTCAGGGAGAAGTTCCTGTGTGAGCATAAAAGGGGCCTTGACGTTTATGTCCATAACTTTTTCAAAACCTGCATCGGGAAATTCTCCCAACGGCGCCCCCCAAGCGGCGCCGGCATTATTAACTAAGATATCTAACTTTGATTCTTCTTCTCTCAGCTGACTAGTCAGAGACAGAATTCCTTCGGCGGATGAAACATCGGCTGGAATTGAGATGCAGTCTCCAAATTCTCGTAATTTCTGGGCCGCCAAATCGCAATCTTTAGCCTTTCTCGAAGTGATGTAAACGCGCACTCCATTTCGAATTAAACCATCAGCGATCATGTATCCAATTCCTCTGCTGCCGCCGGTAACTAGAGCTACTTTGCCATCAACAGAAAATAAGTTCTCAATATGCATTTCCACAGGTTAGCCCTTAACGCTGGGGTCCTTCTCTTATGATCTGCCCAAGTTTTTCTTGAATCTTTTTTTCACTTGGATTGCCGACAGCACCGGTTTGTTGGGCGAAAAGTGCCACACGTAGTTCTTGGAGAGTCCAGGCCAGTTCGGTTATCTCTTCTGAGGCTGGATAACGATTAGCCAGAATTTCATAGTCTTTTTCGATTGATCGACACTTAACTATTAGCCGATTGTCGCGCGCTGGCTTGGATCCTAATTGATCTATTCGAATAGTTATAGCCTGCATGTAGCGAGCCACATCAGGCAGTCGTTCGGTATGCATCGCTTGAACAAACCCAGGGTAGATGAGTCCATCTAGCTGTTTGTTTATATCGACTTCTGCAATATGGCCACACGTTGTCGGGTCAATGCGAAGTCGCTTTCGGATTGATGTTGAGGCAGTAAGCAAGGCTGCGCTTGCGTTGCATACTTCCAAGATTTGTTTAGGAAATTCAGATAGCACAACGGAGCGAAGGTCAGTCCATGCATCGTATGTCCATGCTGGGCCACCGAGACCAGAAATGAGATTGTCCATTAGTGCTGTGGCGTTGTCGTGGTACCACTGTGCTGTTGATTCATAGCCACATTGCTGTATCGCAAGTTGTAGATGCGAAGTGATCAGTGGTCTTATCTGACGAGCTTCGGAAGGAACAAACTTATTTAAGAGCGCTACTGTCGCTCGCCACATATTGGCGGATTGATCAGTTCTGTTAGGGAGCAGGCGCAAGCTTACAGAAGTACCGTCTGTTGTTAGAGAAGGGAATGCCCATTCGGCAGTTGACTGTTCGGAAACCTTAATTTTTCCAGGAATTCCGTTGACCGGAAATTCCGAAAGATCGACTTCTTCTATCGGGTGAGTAGTAGCTTTGAGCTCCTCAGCGAAGCGGGTTTCCAGGACCCCTAAGATTTCCGATAACTCTCTGCCTTCACTGACAACAGAATGACTTGAATCAAAAATACGGTAGACAGGTCGAAGATAGGATGGAATGGCTGAGCGATGACCATCGACATCCGGAATTTCGATTCCGTAGAGTTTTCTGACAGCGTCTTTCACCGACTCAATAACGTCGGTATCAGTGGGTTCAAGTTCATCTTTGAGCAGTTTCGCTAAGTCACTTAAGGGGCCTAATTTTCGTCTAGTTTGCTTCGGTATTTTTTTTAAGATCTCGTGGAATAGCTGTTGACGGTATCCTGGAACTAACCATTCAAAAGCGGATGCATCTATTCTCTTAATAGCTGAAAGAGGTATTTCTATTATCATGCCGTCGCTTGCTGAACCTGGAGAATACTCGTAGACAAGATTGAAGGACATCTCTCCGTAACGCCAAAGTGCTGGAAATGCTAAGTCGTCGGCATAAGAAATGTCTGCGACTTCGCTTAAACTAAGGTTCAGAAGACCTGGTTGGGTCACACGAACCTTTCGCCACCACTTAGAAAAATCGGCAGCGGAGTAGATTTCATTCCCAAGGTGGCGATCAAAAAAATCATGTAACTGAGAATCGCTCCAAAAAATAGTGGAGGCTCGCTGCTGTGCCTCCAGCGTCTTTGCTTGCTCGGCGATTTCTTTGTTGTGATCTCTAAATGGGTAGCGGTCAAACCAGTCACCCTCGATTAGTGCGTGTTGGATAAACCAGATTCTTGCTTCGGACGCATCATGATTCTTTAATGGAACGACGCGTCTTGATACTACCTCTAAGCCAAATAGTGTCTTTGATTCCATTGTCATGGCTTTTGCTGAACCACTATCCCACCAGGCATCGACAAAACTGGACTTGAGAAAATTACGGCCTAGTTCTTCTAACCATTCTGGCTTGATTGGGGCTACTTGCCGTGCCCATGTTTTGTTGGTCTCGGAAAGTTCACAAGCCATAACCCACGGGTTTTCGGAACGAGAGATAACGGATCCGGGTGAGATATTAAAAACGAGACCTCGAGCCCCTTTATAATGTTTCTTCTCAGGGACATATTTCCCTATTTGGGAAAGGAACCCTGTGAGCAATGAACGACTAAGTCTTTCTGAGATATCTGAGTCGTTACTCGTGGTTGCGCTTAGCTTCTTGGTGGAACGCAGAAGCTGTCGATGAATATCGATCCACTCTCTATAGCGTTGGTGATGGATGAAATTAGCTTCACAAAATCTTTTAAACGCTGACGATGTTAGTTCCGATTGCTTACCTTTTAGGTCATGCCACAGTTCGAGGATCGAAGATAGATCGCTATTCCCATCGCCGTAAACCGAGTGTGCTACATCAGCTAGCTTCTCCGAGCCTAAAGGGCGAAGTCGTGGATCTTGAATCGACAATGCCGATGCAATAATCAACATCTCAGGCAAACAGCCTTGATCGCTGGCCGCAATGACGCTTCGAGCGAGCCGTGGGTCTATGGGGAGCCGTGAGATACTCTGCCCTAGTTTGGTTATTTCAAACCCTTTAGCTTTGGGGCGATACTTTATAGCTTCTATCTCCTCAAGTAATGCAAAACCAGCCGAAATAGAACGATCGTCGGGAGCATCGATAAATGGAAAGTTCTTGATATCACCTAAAGACCTTGAAAGCATCGTTAGGATCACGGAAGCTAAATTGGTGCGCTGGATTTCTGGTTCCGTGGCGTACGGCCGACTAAGAAAGTCTTCTTCGCTATAGATTCGTACGCAAATACCAGGGGCCAAACGGCCACAGCGGCCAGAACGCTGAGCAGCAGCAGATTGTGAAATGGGCTCGATCGGGAGGCGTTGTACCTTAGTTCTACTGTTGTAACGAGAAATTCGTGCAGTGCCCAAATCAACAACTGAAGTAACACCTGGAACTGTTAACGACGTTTCTGCGACGTTCGTGGAGACAATAATTCTTCGTGTCGTGTGCTCCTGAAAAATACGTTTCTGTTGACGGTCACTTAATCTCGCTGCAAGTTGCAACACCTCCAACTGAGGTATTTTTTTGTCCTCGATTGCAGCTGTTACTTCATTAATTTCGCGATCTCCGGAACAGAAAACTAAGACATCGCCTGGGCTTTCTCGCAACAAGCCTATAGCAGCATCCGTTGCTTCGGTGACCGAATCATTTTTTGGTTCATTCAGGAATCTGATCTCAACTGGATAGGAACGACCCTCAACGCTGATGACTGGAGCTGCGTCAAAGTGTTTTGCAAACTGGGCCGTGTCGATAGTTGCCGAAGTGATAATTAGCTTCAGGTCAGGGCGTATGGGTAACAGTTGCCTTAGATAGCCGATCAGAAAATCAATGTTAAGACTTCGCTCATGTGCTTCGTCTAGGATGACCGTGTCATAGGAACTTAGCTGAGGGTCTCTGTTAATTTCGGCCAGTAGAATTCCATCAGTCATCACTTTAATAGCTGTCGCCTGCGAGCTGGTTTGGTTGAATCGAACTTGGTAACCAACGGTCTGACCAAGGGGCTGTTCGAGCTCGCTAGCGATTCGGTCGGCAACACTTCTCGCGGCGATGCGCCTCGGCTGTGTGTGGCCGATCATCGCAGTCTTACCTTGGCCTGCTTCCAAGCAGAATTTAGGAAGTTGGGTGCTCTTACCTGATCCAGTAGCCCCCGCGATAATTAATACTTGGTTAGTTCTAATCGCTTCGACTATGCGCGCTCGTTCTGCAGTGATCGGTAAATCTGGTGGGTAGGAAAGCTTTGGAATGCTTCGTTGGACGTTCGAGTGTTTGTTGCTAGTCATAGCTCTAGAGGTTCGACATTAATTTCTGTAGCTTTTATCGTTGCCCACAAATGTTCACCTTGTCTAACATTGAGTTCATTGGCAGAGATAGTTGTTATATCGATCACAAGTGGTGTGGGGTCAGCAGTCACGATACGAGTTATGTCACCCAGAGATTCAACGCTGTCAATTACGACGGGCAGATTATTGCGAGGGCTTCCGTGGCTCGTGTTTCTATGCAGTGAAATCGATCGTGGGTTAATAGATACGTTCACGGGGCCTGATGTCGATAAGTCTGCAACCTGCAACTGAAAAGCGGTGTTTATTACAAGTTGACCATTGCGAAGTACACCATTATAAGAATTGGTACCGGCGAAGTTGGCTATATAGGGGGTGTTCGGCTTGGCGCGCAAATCGTCGGGCTGACCGAACTCAGTTACGATGCCTGACTCCAAAACGTACACTCTATCGGCAATTTCCACGACGAAGTCAGAGTCATGGGTGACTAAGAGGCATCCGGTCTGGAGAGCTTTAAGATTATTGACTGCAAAAGCTTTTAGCTTTGAACCAGCAATGGAATCCAATCCACTCAGTGGCTCATCAAGTAGCAACAATGACGGTTCTTGGATAATCGAACGTGCTATAGCTACCTGTTTCGTTTGACCACCAGAAAGTTCTTCAATGGGTTTTCGTTCTAACTCAGCGATACCTAGAAATAATAAGACCTCGGATGCTCTGCGGCGTGCTGACTTCTTTGAATGTCCGCTGCAGCGCAAGCTAAAAGCGACATTGTCGATGACATTCATATGGGGAAACAACAGGTTGTCTTGGAAAACCATTCCGATTTGCCGCTTTTCTGGCGGTTGCCAAATGCCGGCACCTGGGTCATCTACTTTAGACCCGCTAAGACTAACGTGCCCATTGCTAATTGCTAAACCGCCTGCGATGCACTCAAGAAGGCTTGTTTTGCCGGCACCGTTCGGACCCAATAGTGCGACGATCTCGCCGGCACCTACTTTAATGTTAGCTCTGATGGCTAAGGTGCCGCGATGAAGGTCAAAGTGCGCCTCGAGCGCGTAATCATTACCTAGAGCGATCATCGGCGAGTCCACCAGTGCTGCCTCATTGTGATCACGATGAAAAGAGAAAGACTGACCATGAGAAGGCTAATGGCCAACGCTAGCTGACGATCGGTTTCGAGAGCGCCATAGACTGCGAGCGGCAGTGTTTGTGTTGTGCCGGGCATATTCCCGGCAAATGTTATGGTTGCGCCGAATTCGCCCAAGGCGCGTCCCCAGGCTAATAGTCCGCCAGCGAGGATAGAGGGCCGGAGTAGCGGTAGCGTTATGCTTGCAAGTCTTCGGTTAGCTCCTGCACCTAAAGAAGCGCTAGCCAGTTCGTAACGTCGGTCCAGCGAGCGATGCCCAGATTCCACGCTTAAGACAACAAATGGTAAAGCCACGAACAGATTGGCGATGACAACCCCGGCCCATGAGTAGGGCAGTATTAGCCCAGTCGACTGAAACAACGGCTTTCCAAAGATTCCGTTCCGCCCAAGCGCAAACAGCAAAGCAGACCCACCAACTACTGGCGGTAAAATCATTGGGAGGAGAACGATTGAGCGCAGAACGATACTCCATCTAGTTGTGATTCTTGCCATTGTTATACCCAACGGGGTTCCTAACAAAACTGCTAACAGAGCCGCTGCGATAGAACTTGTTATAGAAATTTTTAAAGCATCGAAGACAAGTTCGTTCTTGAGGTCGAGCAATAGCGAATTCCATGATGCTTTACCGACTAAACCAATTATCGGTATGATCAAAAAAAGCGCTCCGGTGCCAGCTGCCAGCAGGACTAAAAGTGGAAGTCGCTGGACAGAAGGCGGGCTTTTCATGGTACTAAGAAACCGTAGCTAATGAGCAATGAAAGCACGTTGTCTGTGCTCAAAAACTCTAGAAATTTTAAGCTAAACTCGTTGGTACCGCTACCTGTAGCCCTTGCTATTGGGTAGTTCGCTGTCTTCAGATAATTGGGTGAAAGCGGAATAGATATAACTTTGTCTGGATGTAATCGAGCGTCAGTTACATAAACGAAAGCAGCATCTAACTCATTTTCCAGAACCTTCGTCAGTAAGGATCTCACGTTTTGTTCTTTAGTGACTATGTTCGGTCTCAACTTAGCTGAGGTTAAATAATCAAAGGTTAATGCTCCGCAAGGCACCGTTTCTATACAGACCCCGACTAGTAAATTGCTTTCTCGCAACTGATTAAGAGAAGAAATAGGCGGCTGTCGGTCTATAGGGCTTACTAATGCGAGAACGTTACGTGCAAACACTTTTGGGTCAGTAACTTCTGCGGCTTCTACAAGAGTATCCATAACGTCTTGGTTGGCTGTGGCAATAATATCAAAATGTGCCCCGTCCAGAACTTGCTCACGCAGACTTCCACTTCCTGCGAAAACAAGTTTTATATCAGCTGCAGGGTTGGCTATTTCGAACATTTCAGCGATATCACTGAAGACATTAGTCAATGATGAAGCAGCCATTACTGTCACTTCTCCCGTATTTGGCTGTTCAACATTGGAGCAGGAGATACATAGAAAGATTGACAAAATTATGGTGATACTGGTCCGTTGGAAAGAAGACACCTCACCACTATGGCTTATAAACTAGGAATTCGGTCTAACCTTTGACCATGTCCTCAACTCTTGATTGGTATGGCTGTTCTACTTTCTGTTTTAAGACTGCTGGTTTGAGTATTTTCCTAGATGCTTATATTGACAGACCTAGCGGAGCGGACGGCACTGGTCTTTCGGCATCCGATGTCCAACAAGCCGACTGGGTCTTGATTGGGCACTCTCATTTTGACCACTTGTACGGAGCCGAAGAAATTATACGCAATACCAATGCTAAGTTGATTGGCTCATACGAGTCGGTGCGGGTTATGGAAGCTGCTGGAGTCCCGATAGACAGAATGATCTGTGTGCAGGGCGGTGAATATATTGATTTAGGTAATGGAGTGAAGGTACGCGTTTATCCGAGCCAACACTCATGTGTCTGGTCTCATCTAGGAATGGCTCAACCTGACACCCAATGCATTGGTGACTTAGGTGTGACATGGCAAGAACAACAAGCTGCAATGCAAAGACTCAATAGCTACTTAGCTCAAGAAACTTCCGATGCGGTAAGAATGCATTTAGCTGAAAGTGCAAGTGGACACAGTAAACGCGGCGATGGTGGCGCACTTGTATTCCTTGTAGAAGCCCCCGATGGAAGCCTACTTTTTAAAGATACGTCAGGTCATTGGAGTGGAGTTCTCGAAGGGTTAAGACCTGATGTAGCTATTTTGGCGGCAGCTGGGCGAGGAAATATCGATGGTCAACCGATTCAAGGCTCACTCTGCGAGTTTCTAGCCAAAGAAGTTGAACACCTGCAGCCGTCAACGATTTTCCTTAGCCATCATGATAATTGGCTGCCGGGTTTCTCAGTAGCTACCGACACGCGATCTATCGTTGAGTCAATTCGCAAGGTAAGTCCTGAGACCTTGGTTATTGAGCCTGGCTACCTAGCATCAACTGAACTTTTTGTGGCTCAAGCGTAGGCACTCGCTATCGGCTACCGTTTCCTCATGCCAATCGTATCGCCATCTTCTGCACATAAATTTGTCGTTAGTGTTTGTATCGGCCTCGGAAGCGAGAACGACGAGGCGCACTTAGTCGCCGACCAGTTAGTAGGAGCTAATCTTGCTGGACACGATTCCCATGGAATTGGGATGTTGCCGTCATATGTTGCGGGTGCTGTTAGCGGGCACCTTAAAGTGAACCAGACTCCCAATATCACAACAGATGCAGGTGCTCTAGTTGTGTTCGATGGCCAGTCAGGTTTCGGTCAAGTCAATGGATACGAAGCTATGAACGAGGGTATTAAACGTGCGCGACAGTTCGGCGTCGCTATTGTGGGCTTAAGAAACAGTTACCACATAGGGCGAATCGGTCACTGGGGTGAGCAGTGTGCTCAGGCAAAGATGGCTTCCGTTCATTTTGTCAACGTAATAGGTCACACGCCTTTGGTCGCTCCGCACGGTGGCGCGGAATCACGATTCGGTACCAACCCGTTTTGTGCCGCCGTGCCTGGTAGAGGAGATGCGCCCGCAGCCCTCCTCGATATGGCCACGAGTATTATTGCTGGTGGCAAGGCGCGTGTGGCTTATAACAAGGGAGATCAGGTCCCCATGGGCACAGTAATAGACTCTGCAGGTCAATTGTCAAATGACCCGGCACCCGTAATCCGCTTAATGAATAACGCTCCCGATGCAGGCGCTCTAGTTGCTTTTGGTGAACATAAAGGCTCCGGCCTAGCAATCATGTGTGAATTATTGTCTGCGGCACTATTGGGCGGTGAAACATCCCAGCCAGAGAATGCACGGGATTCTAAGATTATTAACAACATGCTGTCGCTGATAATAGACCCATCAGCGACAGGTGAATACTCGGCATTTAGTGACGAGGTAGAAAAGTATCTTGCTTATATCGCGGAGACTAAGCCACGAAGCGACACTAAAGAAGTACTACTTCCGGGACAACCTGAAGTTAGAGCACGAATAGTCCGAGCTCAAGGATTTGATGTGGACGCCGTAACGGTTGACCAACTAAGCGCTGCTGCTCTCGCAGCCGGAATTGATGAAGCGACAACCCAAGCTTTGCTTGGAGTCACCACGTAATGAAACGGGACAGTTAAGTGAGTTGACCTACATATCTCATCTAATTTCAGCAGCCTTAATCGAACTTCACAACTGTTCGAGCGCTGGAACCAGCTTTCATCCAACCGTAACCCTCATTGATTTCATTAAGAGCGATGGTGCTAGAGACCATCTCATCAAGTAACAGTTTTCCTTCTAAATAGAAGTTAATCATTTGCGGGATGTCTGTACGAAATTGGTTAGATCCCATGGTGGATCCTTGTAATTTCTTCTCAGATAACAGTTCAATTCCGCGGATTTCTAACTTCGTGCTTGATGGAATCATTCCTATTACTGTCGCGGTTCCCCCGGGCTTGAGCATCTCGAATGACTGCTCTGCGGTCTCTTTAAGGCCAATTGCTTCGAAGCTGTATTCGACGCCTCCACCGGTTAGTTCTCTGATGCTATTTACTACGTCGTCAGTGGAAGACGCATCAATCGTGTCTGTGGCACCCATCAGGCGAGCCATTGACAGTTTGTCAGCGCCAATATCCACAGCAATAATCTGTGAAGCTCCGGCTATTCTTGCCCCTTGAACAGCCGATAGTCCAATGCCACCACACCCGATGACGCAGACAGTGGCCCCGACTGGCACGTTGGCTGTCCTTACCGCGGCTCCAAATCCCGTCGTTACGCCACATCCGATGAGGCAGGCTTTGTCTAGAGGCATGTCAGGAGTAACTTTGACTACTCCGTTTTGATGCACAAGCATTTCTTCAGCGAAGCCTCCTAGCCTGGCCATCTGACCTACCGAAGTTCCATCAGGCCGACTTAATCGGGGGTTCGCGTCACGATTTCGTGACGTGGCTTTTGTATTGGAGCAGCGGTATTGATGTCCTGAAAGACATTCGCTACATTGCCCACAAAATATTGACAAGCACGCAACCACCGAGTCTCCCGGCTTCACATACGTGACATCGCTGCCAACTGCTTGGACGATCCCAGCTGATTCGTGGCCCATGACTGTGGGAACCTTTGAGCGAAATATTCCCTCCATCATGTGAAGATCAGAATGGCAGAGCCCGGCGCCAACTGTCTGAATTAAGACCTCCTGTGGAGCTGGTTTATCAATTAGAAGATCTTCAATAACTAGATCGCCTGGCTGTTCGCATAGAACTGCAGCTTTCATGTGGTCCCCAAACTTTTCGTTGTCTAATAATTTAGATACTAGTCAATGAAGGCCACTTATACCCCTGACATTATTTAAACCTAATTGCCGGCGAGGTGACCTCCTAGGGGTTATCGTTACATAAATCTGTATGGGAGTTTTTGCACCTATGGCAAATGATTATGGGCACCTACCAAAGGTCCAAGAGCTAGATGACGCCAATGCGGATCGGCTAGCAACTTGGTATTCGAAGGCTTACGAAGATGACAACCTTTTCCGTACGCTCGCAATTGATGAAACGACCTTATCCATGTTTTTAGACTGGGTAGGCGTTATGTACGGCGGCGACTCTGAGATAGACCGCCATATGGTTGAGTTGTGCCGTCTAAGAATGGCTAATCAGAATGAATGCTTTCATTGAAGTTTGGTTAAAAGCGCATCGTTGGTGCGCACCGGCTTAACAGAAGAAGTCATACAACAGCTTGGTGACTACAAGAATTCAGATCTGCCTGAATCTTGGATAGTTGCATTAAAGTTGACTGATCACGTTTCTGGAAATAGTTCAGGCGTTTTACCTGCCGCAGTTTATAGCGAGTTATTAGAGCACTTTTCTGAACCTCAAATCTTAAGACTGGGGTCGCTGCTGGCAGTAGGTTCTGGTTGGCAACGGATGATTGAAACGTTTGGAATTCGTCCAGATCATTACGTTGAGAGTGCTAATGAGCCGTGGGCTTGTTAGGCCATTTGGCGTGTCTCGCATGCATTTGAGTGATAGTCGTTAACCGGTAGCTTCTACAACACTCGGAATGTGGATTAGGCAATTGAATCGCTTGTTTTTAAAACTTTGTTCTAAGGTTAAAACACCGTGACAAGTCTCAAATTAACAAATACTTCCCAAAATGACGAGCTCAAATTTTTTGGTCTTGAACCTACTGCTGATGAGCTTTTGTGGCACATGCCTATCACCTCAAGGGTAGTGGGAGCTACTGGAACGCTCCATGGTGGTTGCGCCCTAGCTGCGGTCGTTGGAGCTTTGGAGGTGGTCACCGGTCGGCAATTGGCTTACGCTTCAGCTCAGTATGTTTCCAGAGTAGAGCTTGGTTCAGAGGTAACTATCCAGCTTGAGTTAAATGCTGTTGGTAATAAGATAACTCAAGCCGCAGGGAGCATAATCGGTGATGGGGGAGTAGTCCTACGAGCCTTGTGTGGATTCGGCGGCCGAACACTACCTGAAGATAGATGTTGGATTCAAGATCGAGAACTTGGTGATCCATTATTGTGCTCGAAGCGCCCCCAAACCTCTGAGACTGGCGTGTCATTCACGGATTCGACAGATATTCGGATAGCACAGCAAACGCCAGGTGATGGAGTAGTGCAATATTGGGCGCGACTCCCAGGAACGTTAGCGTCAACGACTATGGGGTTGACGGCGCTCGCTGATCTGTTGCCGAGCGGCATGCGAGTTAGTCTCAATAAAGCATTTAGAGGCTCTAGCTTAGACAATGCTATTAGGCTCGGCCAGCGTTTAACATCAGAGTGGATACTTATTGAAATTGAGTCATTCGTTGTTTCGCAAGCTATCGGTCATGGCGTGGTTCGGATATTTTCTGAAGACGGGAAATTCTTAGGATCTGCCACCCAGTCATTTGCCATAACGAAAATAACTGGTGAGCTCGACCGGTGAACTTGTTTCGGTCGAGATAATGCGACTCTTCACACAACAAAACCGGGAATTATCCTCTTCCAACAAATGGCATTGAATTCGCCATGATGGTCATATTCAATACGTTTGAATCCAGTGGCAATGATGCCATATAGCCGATTGCTTCAGCAACATGTTGTACATCCATTAAGGCTTCAGGTGAGGTTTCGCCAGATGGTTGAAGGGCGCCATGAGCCATCGCTTCAGTGAGAGGCGTGGCTGCATTGCCAATATCAATTTGTCCTACAGCTATGTGATGATCGCGACCTTCGAGGGCCAATGCCTTAGTCAGTCCAGTCATAGCATGCTTTGTGGCGGTGTATGGCGATGACATTGGTCGAGGCGTATGAGCAGAGACCGATCCATTGTTAATAATTCTTCCCCCGGCGGGTGACTGTGATTTCATCTGGGTGAACGCGGCTCGAGAACACAACCAAGAACCGGTCAAGTTAACGGCCACTGTCGCTAACCAATCTTCCACAGGCAACTCATCAATTGGAACTGGCGCAGTTCCCCGACCAGCATTATTGAATAGTAAATCGACTCGTCCGTATAAGTTTACTGTGTCAGCGAAGAGACGATTGACATCCTCTGGAATGGATATGTCTGCTTGAATTGAATGGATGTTTTGGAAGGCTGAGGATAAGGCCAGTAGAGGTTCTGTTCGTCTTCCGCAAATAACAACTTGCCATCCCAGTTCACAAAGTCTTTGCGCTGAAGCAGAACCAACGCCGCTCCCACCTCCTGTGACTATAGCTACCGGCTCATTTCGCATTGTTTTGAGTCCTAAACCATTCGTTTTATTTTTTGGTTCGTTTCTGTATATTGGCCCACTCATCTCGTAATCCCACGGTTCTGTGGAATAATAGAGGCGTCCCGGCATCTCGTGAGAAATAGCCCAACCGTTCAAATTGTACGACGACTTCTGTAGGCGTTTCGGCTAGTGCCGGTTCAAATTTGCAATTAGTTAATGTCTCAACTGACTGGTGATTGAGATCGTCCATGACATCTCCCGTCATTTGACCAGGCACTTCTGCTGTGAATAGTCGGTCATATAACGAGACAGATCCGGTTACAGCGTGTGTAGCCGAGACCCAGTGAAGTGTGGCCTTGACTTTTCGGTTATCTGGTGCTTTACCGCCGGCCGTTGCTGGGTCATAAGTGCAGTGAATCTCCTGAAGTTCGCCAGATGAGGTTTCAACATAGTCATTGCATGTAATGAAGTAGCCACTGCGCAGTCTCACTTCTGCCCCCGGAGTCAGCCTGAAGAACTTCGGCGGCGGGTTGACCTGAAAGTCATCTTCTTCGATATATAGAGTTCCAGAGAAAGGAACAAAGCGCAGCCCATCAGATTCATTCTCAGGGTTGTTAGTGACCTCGCGCCATTCGACAACTGGATCTCCGTTCTCATCATTGGGCCAATTAGTAATAATGAGTTTCACCGGTCTGAGTATTGCCATTCGTCTTTGTGAGACGGCATTAAGATTAACACGCACATAAGATTCAAGAAGCTCTATAGCGTGACGCGAGTTCGTTCTCGCAGCCCCGATATCTTTACAAAAAGATCGAACGGAAGAGGCTGGGTAACCACGTTTTTTTAGGGCTCTCAGCGTTGGTAGCCGTGGGTCGTCCCAGCCACTCACAACGCCATTGTCGATAAGGTCACGGAGTTTTCTTTTGGAAGTCACCGTGTGCGTCAGCTCTAAACGTGCAAATTCAGTTTGGTAAGGAGCCGGATCAGGAATCGGAAGTCTTTCGAGAAACCAGTTGTACAAGTCTCTGTTGTTGGAAAATTCTAGCGTGCACAAAGAATGCGTGATGCCTTCGATTGCATCACCTTGTCCGTGAGCCCAGTCGTAGGTCGGGTAGATGCACCAGCGATCTCCAGTTCGGTAATGACTGGCATGTTTGATTCGGTACATTACCGGATCTCGCATTTGCATGTTGTCGTGTTGCATATCTATGCGGGCTCTAAGAACGCAATGACCTTCCGGGAATACGCCCTCGCGCATTTGACGGAAGAGATCCAAATTTTCATCCTGATTTCGAGATCGAAAGGGGCTCTCTATCCCAGGTTTGCCGAAACCGCCACGTTGTTCGGATATCTCAACTGAAGATTGATCATCGACATAGGCAAATCCGTCAATTATTAAAAGTTCTGCCCAGGCATAAAGTTGATCGAAATAATCTGATGTGTAACAAGTATCTCCTGCTTCATACCCAAGCCATTTTAGATCATCGACGATTCCTTCGACATACGTTTCATCTTCTGTAGTCGGATTAGTGTCATCAAATCGCAGATTGCAAGTACCGTCGAATTCGTTAGCTAAATCAAAGTCTAAACAGATTGCTTTTGCATGACCGATATGGAGGTAGCCATTTGGTTCTGGCGGAAACCGGGTCCGAATAGGTCGCTCGAATCGGCTGCTCTTAATATCTTCGCTGATTATGTCGTGAAGAAAATTAGTTCTCGCTTCCACATCCGGCTCAACTTTATCGTTCACTTACCTCAACCTCTTAAAACCATATTGTGGGGACACATTACATAACCAAAGGTACTTCACTCTGATAGTGCTGCAACATTTGGAGGAGGCCAGATACCGGGAACTTCTCCGGAGCTCAACAGGCGGTCCGAAAACAGCGAAAGAAGTTTTAGAAGAGCCTCCACCTCATCAGCCAAGACAGTAACGATTGGGCTCGCAAGGCGGTCGGTGTGATGCTCTATGTTCTTTCGGGCCAAGAGCCCCGCATCTGTTTGGTTCCCATTTTCATCGATGAGGTTGCGCTGCCTTAGTCGTGTCGCGGCGTGTTGCCACTCTTCTGCGGTCCAACCTCTGATTTTTTGTATCGTCGCCGGATCACCACGGCCATTGGCGGACATCATGACGTGACATTCTGTTGGATCCAACTCACCGGCAATTAAAGCTATGTTATGGCCATCAAAACGAAACTCGCGAAGCAGTGTCACGCCGTGCCACACCGCAAGCATGGAATCCTCAGGCCAGGCCTCTGAGGCCCAACTCGCGAATAATGGTCGACCTGCCACAGGTAACTTGTCGCCGATCGAACGCAGAATACTGTGTGCCACTTTAAATGGGGCCTCGAATTGTTCATGATCGAAGATGCGATGCATAGCTTGATCTATTAATTCGAGATGTGTTGATCGGACCGTTGCCGGCGACATAATCTCCCAGCAAGATGGAATTGATTTGGCGACCATCCGAGGCGCGAAATTGTAAAAAGTAGCCGTAACCATTTTCTCTGAGGCTTGCCCTAATGGAGCCGCCCTGTAAGCGAAATATGCGTGCCACCAACCACGGAAGCCACGATTATTGAAGTCTTTTATCTCAGTAGGGTAATACCCACAGCCATGAACAGCCTCGGCTAATTTAGCAAGCTGTCTTGACGCTTGATGGTTGAGGACACTGTCTTCGGCGTGGTTCATTTAGGAGACAGAATTCTCTTCATTTTGTTTTTTCAGCCCTCGTTCGAAATCACAGGTATCGATGATTCGATTCAGCACCATGTTTGCATCGAAGACTTCATAAATCTCATGGTTCACTGCTGTCATTGATAACAAAATAACAGCGCCGTTGTCTCCTCCGCCTTCGATGTGGGTCTCATCACCATTATTTGTCGAAAACGTTCCAGCTGAACGTGTTGAGACAAGCTTATTTGGGTCTACTGAATCAAAAATCAGGTGATCGCCCTCGATAACAAGCGTTCGCGTTGGCCCAACATGTCTGTGCGGCACGCACTTTGACCCGCTATCGAATTTCATCAGCATGTCGACCAAGTCCCTTTTTTTGTCAACATCGAGCACGTGATAATACAAGCCGTCGAAACCGGGAAATGGTCGCCAAGGTATAGATATAGATAATGGCTGTGTGGCGCTAGTGCTCTTGGGAGGCATAAGGGGAAGCTACTTTCGAGTCGGTTTTTCTGCTCTAGATGGGCTCTTTGGGTAATCCTAGTATCTTTTCCGCAAGGATATTTTTTTGAATTTCGTCAGTCCCGCCGGCTATTGACTGAGCAGGAGTTGACAAGAGAACTTCTGCGATAAGGCCGTCTCTGGGGGAGTCAGTGCCAACTAGCATGCCCTGTGCGCCGATGATCTTAGTGTGTGCGTAATGGCAAGCCTTCGCAGTTACGCTCATGTTTAGCTTCGCCACGGAACCTTCTGCTCCAGGTGGTTTTCCAGAGGCCCTGGCGTCTCTGGCTCGGTTGGTTGTCCATACTGCGACCTGTCGCAATGTCTCAACGGTGGATGCTTCGGACCTTAAAAGTGGATTCGCGCGCTGGTTTGTTCTCTGGATTTCGGGAACAATTAGATTAGCTCTACCTGCTCGTTGGGGATACCAACGGTAAGTAGAAAAGTACTCATCCGCCTCAGTTCGAGCCGTTTCAACAATTTGCCCAGCGTCATCCTTGAATCGAGGTCGTCTGGTTGCCACGCCGCTTCGTTCATGGGCAAGTGTTGACAGAGCTACTCTCCATCCTTCACTAACATCGCCGATCAGATCATCTTTATGTACTCGTGCATCAGTCAGAAATACTTCGTTAAATGACGCGTGGTCGTTCATTTGACGCAACGGGCGCGTTTCTATTCCGTCTTGCTTCATCGCTATAACGAAATAAGAGATGCCGTGATGTTTAGTCGCATCCTGATCTGTGCGCGCTAGCAGAATTCCATAATCTGCCTTGTGCGCGCCCGAGTTCCATACCTTCTGACCATTTATGACCCACTCATCGCCATCTCGTTCAGCGCGAGTTTTCAGACCAGCGAGATCAGAGCCCGCCTCAGGCTCACTAAAAAGCTGGCACCATTTATGTTCACCTGTCAGAATCGGCAAAAGAAATCGTTGCTTCTGCTCGTCAGTTGCCCAATCTAATAACGTAGGTGCGACAAGATACATACTGACGCCAGAAGCGACCCCGACCGCTCCGGCCTTGAAGAGCTCGTCGTTGATTATTCGATCAGTGCTACCTTGTAAATTTTTTCCGTACCAGGCTTTGGGCCATGATGGGCATGCCCATCCCGCCATTGCTAGTTTTGTCCTCCAAGTAATGAGATCGCCATTAGGTTCCCAGTTCTCAGAAACCCAAGCCTTAAACCCTTCTCGGATTTGATCTATGTCGATGTTTGAAGGATTCTCTTGAGGTCCTTTCTGTCTAATCATCTCTACCATTGATTCATGTGAAGGAATTGATCAATATCTTTTCGTCGGCCAGGTTTGAACTCTTGTCCGATGGTGTAAGCGACTGGGCTCAAAGCGACTTGCTGGGTAGTGTCGTAAGGAATGCCTAGGACTTCAGCGATGTCTCGTTCTCTCTGCAGGTGGACGGTAGTCCAGCAAGTGCCTAATCCACGTAATCTGGCTGCGAGCATGAAACTCCAAGCTGCCTGTATGACCGACCCCCACTTGAGAGCCTGCGTTCCAGCATCAGCTCCGTCGAGTCGCCCATCGATACAGGGCACGAAAATCGCAGGGACTTTCGGAAATATTTCGGCCAAATGCCTGGCTGAACCCATCATGTTCAGGTAGTCCTGGCGGGATTCATCACTTGTCTGTTGATTCGCAGAAGATTCAATATATTGATCAGACGCTAATTTAAGCCAGACTTCTCGATATATTTCACCTACTTGGTGGCATTGGTCTCTGTCGTTCGAAACATAAAAGTGCCAGTCTTGACGTAAAGATCCAGTTGGTGCTTGTAAGGCTATTTCCACGCATTCACGCAGCACTGCGGACCCAACGGTTCGTTCAAGATTAAGGCGTTTACGAACTGAGCGTGTGGTGGTTAAAAGTTCGTTGGCAGTTAAGTCCAGTTGCATGATCAATTCTTTCGGTAAATAATCCTCTGCAGAAAATTGGAGCAGCCTCCTGTCAACACGCACACTAACTCAAAGACGTCTCAGACTTAATCAAAACTCTTAAGGGTCCTCAACTCTTCAGTACTTGGCGCGAATTGCTCATCGGATTGGCTTAGGGAAGTATCTAAGCCTGAAATTCGATCACAGCGGTACCGATGACACCAGTTCGACCATCCTCAGCAGTAATCACCAGATCAACTTCAACTGTTCTGGCTGAATCGTCTGTGTCAGTTACAGCACCGCTCATAGTCACTTTGCTGTCGACTAAAAGTGAGCCTCGAAACACAGTATCTATTTTTCGCACAGTGCAACCCGGCGCCCAGCGATGAATCATCGCAAGAAGCAGACTTTGGCTCATTATCCCAGGCACAATAGCTGCCGGAAAACCTTCTTTGCGTGCTGCTTCGTGGTTTACGAATCGCTCGAATACATGCTTGGCGGCGGTGCAGAATGCAGTAACCTTTGACATTGACACGTCTGGAATCTCGCCTGGAAGATCATCTCCAAGTTCAACATCATCGTACGATAAAACTTTCATATCAAGCCTTCTTGATCATTTTCCAGTCAACAGTTGAGACTAACGCGCCGTTCTCATCTTTGAATTCCATTCGTTGCACTATAAATACCATGGTCCCACTTCGACCGGTCTTATCAAAAATATCTGCGATTGTAGTAACAGCGGTAAGTTTAGATCCTGCTCGTATAGGCAAATGTGCGGTCACTGTCTTACCGCCATCGATACCGAAGCCGCCGCCGATCTGAGGGAAATTTTTCGGAAATAAACGTCCTGACATGCAGTGAGTAGTGAAGCTAGGGTGAGCCTGAAAATCCGAATGCGATGGGTCTATAAACCTTTCGTCGGTTTCTCCACAAGCCAAAGCCCACTGGACCATGGCATCCTTGTCAATGATGAATTCTGCCCAATCGAATTCAACGCCGATCCATTCAGCTCGGACTTCGGCAATGTTTACGCTTCCAGACGACTCGGCCATACAATTCCTTTCAAATTCCTGCGGTGCGAACGTAACACTTGCAGAGTATAAAACCATTAACTACGAAATATCGGTGCTTAAGTAAATATCGTAAACCTCAGGGTAGTGGCCCAGTTCTAGTGGTTTGCTCAGTAGGTAAGTTAGGGCTCAGTAGTAGCGTTTTTGGGTTCTGGCCTGAGCGAAATCGGCTCAAATGAACCAGATTGGAGCTCTCCAACTAAACCTTCGACTGTTGTAATGCTGTCAGATTCGAATGCAGTGGCGCAATAGCCGATTCGACTAACTACGTGGCTATCCGATCCGCCAAAACCTTTGTACCCATGTATCGCAGCCTGCTTCACTGATAGTTCGTCTTCGCCGGGTATCGAGCCACCATTAAAAACTTCGACAGTATGGACATCAGAGATCGGACCAGAGAGTTCATAGTGCGAAAAAAGCCCGACGCGTTTTCGCCCTGGATGACAAGGAGCAGCGAAGGCACCGTTCTCTCTAGCGGCATTCAATACGGTTTGAATAGGAAGTCGTATGTTAGCGAAATCAAAACTATGCAATAAGTCTTCATTAACACCAAAAACTAAGACATGCCCGTAGTCTGTCTCGACTTCACTGGCTTTAAGGATTAAGAGGTTGTACTCATCTTCTAAAGATCGATAATCCGATTCTGAGTCGTATTGTCTATGTTCAGTGAGCACAAACCCGTCTAGAGGGATTTCTTTTTTTCGAATCCACTTACAGTAGTTTTCTACCTTTGCGCGACCATCATCAGATTTGATCGAGTGCGTATGTAAATCAAGGATCATAAGACTAGAAGGTTCCTAAGATAAAGTGAATACTGGGACAGCAAAGGACTCAGTGTCAGGTCGTTCCTGGGTAACGAACTTGACCATCACTTCTGCTCCTACCGAAACGTCGTACGGGTCGCAGTCCACAATATTTGTAAGTATTCGCGAGCCTTCTTCTAAGTCCACATAGGCAAGAACATACGGACACGCTTTGGCGAAACCTTTAGCTTGATTCTGTTCAGTTACCGTATACGTGTAAACCGTTCCTTTTCCAGAGGCAACAAAGTGCTCCAGATCGGATGCATCTAAACAGTTGACACATATGCCCCTTGGTCGATGTTGGACAATTTGACACTTGTTGCAGCGCTGAAGGACTAGCTCATTGCGACTAGTGCCCTCCCAATAGCCGAGCGATTCAAACGAAGCGTAAGGTAGAGGGTGTTCTATGTTGCTCATTGCGTCACTCCTAATATCAAAGTGGCTCCACTATGTTTATCGCCGATGGTGCCACCAGTTCCATGAGCTAAGGCGGTTTCTGGACTGTCGAGCTGTCGCTCTCCACATTCTCCTCGGAGTTGTTTAACAGCTTCAATGATCAAGAATATTCCACGCATGCCAGGATGGTTAGAGGATAAGCCACCTCCATCTGGGTTGACCGGTAACGTGCCTTTAAGTCCTATGTTCCCATGGGTTACAAAGTTGCCACCTTCACCTGCTTTGCAGAAACCAAGATTCTCCAACGTTGCTAAAACCGTGATAGTGAAGGAGTCATAAATCATCGCCAGATCGATATCCGAGCGTTTCAAACCAGCCATCGCAAACGCCTGATTGCCTGACTGCTTTGCGGCGATGGTCAGAAGGTCCGTGTCTCCAACTCCCTGGTGTTGCACTGCCTCACCACAGCCTAGAATCTGAATCGGCTTACTTCGGAGATCCCGAGCCCGTTCAAGACTAGTCACAACCACGGCACCTCCACCATCGCTAATAATGCAGCAATCAAGTAAGTGCAAAGGGCTTGAGATTAATCGACTCGACAAAACATCGTCGACAGTAATAAGTTTTCGCATTTTTGCAAGTGGGTTTAAGGACGCATGCTGGCGCATCGTCACTGCGATTTCAGCTAGTTGCTCGCTCGTCGTACCATATTTTTTCATGTGGAGGTTGGCGTACATTGCGTAGCTACCGACTGTGGTCATGCCATAAGGGACTGTAAAGGCAGTTTCGGGGTTGCGGCTGCCGCTAGAGCCGCCAGTTCCAATTGCCATAGCATTTGATGCAGCGGTTGACCCATAAAGCACTAATGCAACGTCACATAACCCAGCGTTAATTGCCGCTGCAGCGTGGTTTACATGAGAAACAAACGAGGAACCACCAATGTTGGAACCATCAATATGGCTTGGGCGAATATTTAAGTATTCAGCGAGGTCTACTATTCCCATCATTCCCATAGTCATGGAAGCGCCAAATAGACCGTCAACATCGGCAAGGGCAAGTCCCGAGTCGTCTAGCGCCCCTTTTGCGCATTCGGCCATAATTTGGAACTCAGTTTTGTCGGGCGAAAATCTACTTTCATGTTCGTAGACGCCAGCTATCGCAATGTTGGTAGGGAATTGGTTACTAGTCATGTTGAAGCACTTACGTTCGAGCAGAAATTCGCTACAGCGTCCGCTAATTGATCTGGAGCCTCGTAGAGAAGTCTGCGGCCTGAGTCGCTGATAGTTGATATTTCACATTTAGCTAAAGATAGGGCAAGGCTGTTGGTCGTGACAGTTTGCGTTTCTTCCGTGTGGTCCCCGACCAAAAGCAGCACTGGACATGTGATACGAGAAAGCGCGTTTTCGCCGTCCCAATTAGAAAGGGCGCGGAGGTCTTCGACAGTAGTCCTAGGGTCAGTCTTCACCCATTCAGTGAAAGACTTAGTCTTAGCCTCAACAGATACATTTGGGCTATAGCCAGATTGGTCAAATTGGCGTCTCGCTTTCCCACTTGTGATTGCTTCGAGTTCGCTAATACTTGCGCTTAAATCATAGTCACGATCCAAATCGCCAAACGCCACTATCGCGTGGACTTCAATGTTTCCACGAGCTGCAATTTCGAACGCAAGCGCCGCTCCGAGGCCATCGCCGACCAGAACGACGCGTTTAGCTGCCAACTCAACGCACAGCTGCTCCGCATGCTCAGCCATTAACTCAAGGGACCCAAGGCTGTCCAGCCCAGCCGACCTAGCATGGCCTGGTTGGTCGTACGCGACTGGAGTGTGCGAAGCCGAAAGTTGGTCTAAAACCTCGGAGAACGCATTACCATTGCCGCCTGCATCATGGAGACATAAGATTATCTCTCCAGATGAGTGCTCTGGAGGCTCACCTGGAAGAGTGGAAACACCACGATGGTGCACCATCGTAGCCTTGTCAGTTATTTGCAAATATTTTCTGGGCACGTCTGGACGGTAACCGACATCCAATCATTCTGCTTGCATTTCGCCTGGAACTAACAGTTAATTTTCACCAGGCGGATAGAACTAGGAAGCTTCAGCGGATGCTTTGATACCTTGAAGCGTCGCACGCATGCCTTCACCGACTGCGGCTTTCCGATTCGCTAGCTGGCGATCGGTTAGCGATCGTAGACTCACAGGTAACAAGATAATTTCCCAAGTCTCAGTCAACTCTAAAGAGCCTTGTTCGAGTTCTACTATTTGATAGCCCCACCTTACAAAGGGCCCTTCTTCATTATCTGGGTCAACGATAAATTCAAAGTGTTCATTGACATCAGCCTTCGAGACGCGAATATCAACTGTCCACTCAAAGTCACCCAACTTATTGTTCCCCGAGAACTTTGAGTTAACTGCGCCTGGATCGCCTTCGATCCACTCGCCCCCAATATTTTCAGGGCTCCATTCGCCCATCCTTGAAAGATCGCTAACAAGTGAATAAATAGTTTCAGGGTTTGCTTTGATATTTATTGAGTGGCTTTGGCGCATGGTTGGAGCAGTCATGACGCTATGTTACCCAAAAATTATGCACGTTAGCTGTGATCTCGGGAGTCAATAGCCCACTTGTAACCAGAATATTTTGGCTGATCAATAGACACCTGATTTACAACGCTGTGCCTCAGATATCGGCACAAGGCAGGATCGCTTAAGTCAACGTTCGCCTTTCTCAGGTTTCGTACTAACCGCCATCGTAAATCACCCAGTTCATCAGTTTCAGCGGCGTCAAGAAGTTTCGAAAGCAAGTCACGTTCATGAAGTCGAATTTCGGATCCTTGCTGAAGGTCTCGTAGAACTATCTCCAATGAATTTCCGGCTACTCTCGCCAAAAACGAAGTCCTTCCAGTTGTCTCGTTCATCACGTCTCCGTGTAAGAAATCTCTAACGCTTTCGAGGAGTTCTTTGATCGTGGGCATGTCATATTGATCTAGCTGGTTCGCAGCAGCGATTTCTTCTATGGGCCCGGGCAAAAGCAAATTAACGCAATCAATCTGACACTCGGAAGATCTACGAGCAATCGCTGGTCGTTCAACTGTAGCGTCTGGGCCTGTTCGGTAGTGGTCAGCCATTCCTAGGCATCCGACTGCCCACCAAAATGAGCCGAAGACCTCCCAATATTTCACGTGGCTAGGGTCTACTTTGTAGCCGCTTTGTGATTCGTAGCCATCGAATAGGTCTTGATACTCTCCAAAACCACCTACTGGTAAATGTCGATTACCAAACCGCCATGAATTAGTGCATATCCAACCGAGGTCTCGCATCGGATCCCCTATGTGAGCGGTTTCCCAATCTAATACAGCAGTTAGTCCCGCGGTCTCGTCAACCATTATGTTTCCGTTACGGAAATCATTATGAACTAAACATGCCCTGTCGGCGGCGGGTGCATTAGCTAACAACCATTGAGCGGTGTAGTCAATCATTGGTTGGGGGGTGTTCCAAGCTCGGTACCTATCCCAGGTCTCATTGACATACTGAGCTGGTGAAAGGGTCTTGAGAAGTAGGTTCAGACCGGTGGCTTCGGTGTCTATAGCGTGTATTTTGGCGAGCTCTTGTCCACACTGAAATGCTAGATTGTTTCTGATGGCGCCAAGCTCCGGAGCTCTTGCGATTCGCGCTCCAAGAGTTTCGCCTTCGAGCCATTCCATGATGAATCCAACACCAATTCCGTCATTTGCTGTTAAGACGTAGAATACCTCTGGCTCGGATACGCCTTGAGCTCTAGCCACCTTCATAAGAACGGCCTCAGTATCAAGTCCTACAGCAGATGGTGTTTCTCGATTTACACCTCCAGAGCCTCTTCGCAGACAGAGGTATCGCTCACCCACGTCAGAATCGATAGTTATTCGGTATGTTTCCATGCTGGCGCCACCAGATAGGCGCTCTAGATTAAGGAGATCTTTGCAATCCGGTATTTTAGACTGAAGCACCGATCGCAATGGTTCGAAGAATTCTATAGTGCTCATGCGATTATTTTGTTTCCTTTTGCTGTGAACCGAAAATAGTTGGTGCGCCTTGGCGAGACCAGTCGGGTGCTCCATGCATCGCTCGACCTCCGATTTCAAGCGTCTGGCGTGGGCTTCCACCGATTATGGTTCCACTTTTGGCGCCGGTAACACCATTTGCTCCTATCCCCGAGATCGGATAAGAGCCTTCTGCTGAATATGTTTGCAGCAACAAGGGTCGTGTTCGATCGCCGGTGTTCGGCATCGAGCCGTGTATCAGACAGCAATTGTGTATCGTCGCTGACCCGGCGGGACCTTGTAACCACTTGATCTTATCCATGTCCAGAGTCTCCACGACTTGGTCGTTGAGCGCACCAGCCCAACTACCGTCCGTTGCATAGAGGTCATGTAGAGGACCGTTATGGCTTCCGGGGAGCACTCCCATGGGCCCCATTTCCTGGCTCACATCATCCAAGTAGATACCTATAGTTAAAGGCGTAAAGTCGGTATGTGGCCAGAATTGAATATCTTGATGCCACTTTACCTCTTCGCCTCCGTCGGCCCATTTGAAGTTGAGTTTCGAATGGTGAAAGCGAACTGGACTTCCTAATAATTCGATAGCGAGCTGAGCTGCGGGGCCTGCCAAGGCAAACTCCTCGAAGACTGCGTGATTGTCAACGGGGCTGTTAAGCCTTCGGATTCGTGGTTCATCAGCAGTGTGGTTGGGCTCTACGTCGAAAAGTTTGCCGGATCCTGTGACAGTGCGACTGAGCTCTACGAATTCTTGTGCGGTAGTTTGCAGCAAACTAAGCCACTCTTCCGATAGGAAAGAGTCAAGAGAGAGGTACCCAAGTTCAACATACTTAGATTTATCTGCATCTGTTAAAACTCTGGTTGAGTTAGCGGTTTGCATATCGCAAGGTTAGCGCTTAGCTCGCTTTCATGTCAGGCTGTGCCCGTAAGGTGAGGTCATGAATACTAATTTAATTATTACCGGTGGTCGGCTTGTTGACGGCAACACAGATGAGCACCTCGACATTGGTATTGCCGATGGCCGAATTGTTGAGTTAGCGCAACCCGGAGAATTAGCTCTTCAGGGCGAGGCAGTCGATGCTGATGGCGCATACGTGATGCCGGGTCTAGTGGATATTCAAGTGCACTTTCGGACTCCGGGAGGAGAAGAAAGTGAAGATATACAAAGTGGTGCACAAGGCGCGGCACTTGGAGGCGTGACAGCCTGTGTCATGATGCCCAATACGGTGCCGACAATTGATAATGTTGCGATAGTCGAAGACATAAAGGCGTTATCGCTAGGCGTTCCTTGTGATCTTCATAGTTCGGCTGCGATCACTGTTAATCGTGAAGGGGAGAGGCTGGTAAACTTCAAGGAACTTTATGGGGTGGGTGTACGCGTCTTCACTGATGACGGTTGGGTGGTAGATAGCGAGGCCCTAATGCGTCAGGCGTTCCTCGACATTCGTGGTTTGCCTGATGCAGTGCTTAGTCAACACGCTGAAGAATCACAGATGGTCGAAGGTGGTCTCATGAACGAAGGCGTAGTTTCGCGCCGGTTAGGTCTGAAGGGTCGACCTAGAGAAGCTGAAGCGATAATAGTTAAACGCGATATCGACCTAGCGCGTGAGACAAATGGGCGATACCACGTCTTGCATATGTCTACGCTGATGGCCCTAGAACATGTTATTGCTGCAAAATTAGAAGGACTTCGAGTCACCGCCGAGGTAACGCCACAGCATTTAGTTTTGACTGAAGATGATGTTGAGCGACTTGGGACCTCGGGGAAGATGAATCCTCCGTTGCGTTTACTAGAGGATGTTGAAGCTCTAAGAGCTGGTTTGATCTGTGGTGACGTTGATGCTGTCGCGACAGATCACGCTCCACACCATCCAGAACTGAAAGGGACATCATTGGTTACTGCGGCACCCGGGATGTTGGGTGTTGAAACTATGGCTTCGGTTATTTGGTCTGAGTTTGTTGAGACCGGCTTGATGTCGCCAACCGATTTTGTTAAGAGACTTTCATCTAACCCGGCCAAGATAGCGGGAATCAAAGATCACGGCAATCAGATCAAAGTAGGGTCAATAGCCAATTTAGCTGTGTTTGACCCAACACAAAGCTGGACTGTTCGAGGAGCGGACTTAGTCAGCAAAAGCATAAACACACCTTGGGAGGGCAGGTCCTTTTCCGGTAGAATTCGGCACACTGTCCTTGCTGGAAGGCCCGTCGTTATAGATTCGTCTCTGGTTTCGTAAGCTGTTCAGCTAATTCTGCATAAGCGATTTCACCTACGAGCGCTGTGAGTTCAGCAGCGAGAGAAATGAACACAGGCTGCTCACCTGTAAACGATTCTGGAGCTTCAGCCTTTTCACTGCAACACCAGCCAATCGAATCGCCACCATCACCCCAGTCGGACCTACTCCAAGGGCGTAAAATTGGTTGCACGTCTGAACGATCGACTTTAAGTGGCAGCTGCCAGCACACCGAGGGCTTGTAGTCCATTGGTCTTTCGCCTTCAGAAATGGCTGCCAGATGTAATGCACAACCGGCTCCGCCAACAAAGTCCGGATGATTTAAAAATATGCAGGCATTTCCCTCCAAGCGAGTGGCCGTATTATCCGCAGTTAAAACGCCGTCTCTAGCAGCAAGGTAGTTTTGAAAGTATTCGCTTGGCAGGGACTTTCCGATAGCTGTTATTAACATAGCTTCATCTGTATCAAGCATTTGTGCCCCCACTGAGCAACACCCGAGCCCTGCGGCGGGGTCAGGTTTTGAGTGAATACCCTTACAGCCATTACCCCAGACGCATTGCCAAGATGACTTCAAAAACTCGGTATCTATTAGCCATACTTCTTCATCAACGTTCAACCTGATGGTATTCAGATGTTTCATTCGTACTCCGTATAAAAGAACCGATAGTATTAGAGTTTTTGCAACGTATGTAGGGGACTAGCGTGACCTTTAAATTGGCGAATGTAAATGATAGGGCGAGCTTAGTTGTCGAGGATCTCGTTTTTGACTTAGAAAGAGCCTCAAACGGGACCTTTTCAAGCGATGTGATGGGTGCTATTGCCCGACATCAGGAGTTGCATACTATTGCTAAAAACCTCTTCATCGATTCAGCCGATTGGGCATTGGCTGAAGTTAAGTTAGGAGCCCCTGTTCCACACCCTCGGAATTCTTTCGGAGTTGGCCTTAATTATCGAGACCATGCGGCAGAGTCGTCTATGGAACTACCGCCGGTTCCAGTCGTGTTTTCAAAATACCCATCGTGCATTAACGGACCATTCAACGCAATAGACCTTCGGACTGATACTGCCGACTACGAAGCCGAGTTGGTGGTAGTAATCGGTTCGACCACCAGAGATGTCAGCCCGAGTCGAGCATGGGAACACGTGGCCGGTATTACCTGTGGTCAAGACATTTCGGACCGTGGGTTACAAATGGCTGCGAAACCGCCGCATTTTGGCCTTGGTAAATCGCGTGACAGCTACGGTCCGACGGGACCGCTGTTAGTATCTACCGACGTCGTAGCTAATCCCAATGACCTAAAGATTACGTGTTCAATAAACGGTGAGGTAAGACAAGCTGACCGAACAAGCAACATGGTGTTTGATGTCCCGTATTTAATCAGCTACCTCTCAAACGTTTTGACGCTTGAAGCCGGCGACATAATATTTACTGGCACGCCTGCGGGCGTCGGTGCAGCTAACGGCCGCTTTCTGAAACCGGGTGATGAAGTAGTGACCGAGATTGAGGGCATTGGCTTGATGAGAAATAATTGCATTTAGGGCCTTTGTGTACGTGCTTTACGGTGATTTCCAATACTTAGGTACTGGACTCGTGAGTTCGAAGAAGTGGTTGGTTAGCCGTGTCGAAAAATAGTAATAATGTGAGCGTTGTCTCAGTTGTGCTTGTAGCTGGTTGCATCGTCACCGGGATCTCATTGGGCGTTCGCGCCACCATGGGAGTCTATCTTGATCCGATCACAAGTGATCTCGGAGTCGGCTCAGGGTCATTTGGGCTTGCGATAGCTATTCAGAATATTGTGTGGGGCTTCGGTCAGCCAATCGCTGGTGGACTAGCGGACCGTTTCGGAACTGCGAGGGTCCTGGTCGCAGGTGCCATTTTGTATGCCTTCGGGTTGCTAGTAGCTAAGGAGGCGGAATCAGTCGCTGCTTTGAATCTTGGTTTAGGACTTCTAATGGGACTAGGGCTGGCAGGTTTAAGCTTTAGCGTCATACTTGCGGCTATCGGACGCAGTGTCTCGGACAACAAGCGTGCCCTTGCAATGGCAACCGTTACGGCCTGTGGATCTCTTGGGCAATTTGTGATGGTCCCTCTGAGCCAGCTATTAATCGATAGCATTGGATGGAGGCAGAGCCTCATTACCGGAATCGTCCTTGTGTGCGTTGCAGGCGTTACTGCCAGGCCATTACGAAGTTCAGGATCGGCAATCGACAATGATGATAATGAGCCCTTTACAATTGTTTTAAAAAATGCTTTCGGCCACAGGAGTTACCTGTTGCTACTTGCAGGATTCTTCGTGTGCGGCTTTCACGTGACGTTTATTGGCGTTCACTTGCCAAAATATCTCGAAGACGTTGGTCAAACTACCCAGATTGCGGCGCTTGCATTAGCAACAATTGGGCTTTTTAACATAGGCGGTACTATTGCTATTGGAGCGCTAAGTGGCACTTACGGGAACACAGGACTCCTTAGTACTTTGTACCTTGTTCGAGGCATAATTTTTGGACTTATAGCCATTTTGCCTATGAGCCCAGTTCTCGCACTTGCTTCGGCCGCAGTAATAGGGATCGTTTGGTTGTCTACGGTTCCCTTAACGTCGGCGATAGTTCTCAAACAGTTTGGCCCAACTAATGCAGGAACGCTTTTTGGCTTTGTGTTTTTGTCTCATCAACTAGGTGCATTCATTGGGACGTATGGCGCTGGACTTGTGAGGGATGCTGCCGGCTCGTATCAACTATTTTGGTGGGTTTCGTCCGCCCTAGGATTTGGCGCAGCATTAATTCATCTATACATAGACGAATCACCGTTTCAGAAAGTTGGGGATAGTGGAGAGACCGCTGATGCGGCTCCTAGCTGAATGGTCTCAAATGCTAATCGTCTAGGATAAAAGGGCGCTACTTTACTAACTTTTATAGAGCAGTAGGAGGCAGCCGAGGGTCTTTAATTAAGAGGTATGCAGCCCAATCAGAAACAGATTTCAGATGTAGACCTGTTCACCACGCTCCTCGCTCACGCAAGCCCTCGAGCTCTTCCCAGCCGAAACCTGCCTCTACAAGCACGATTTCTGTGTCTTGACCAAGCTCTGAAACCTGGGTTCCGTAACGAGTAGGCGTATCGGACAACTGTATAGGACAGCCCACAACGTTCACATTGCCCCAGTCAGGGTGATCTATTTCTGCTATGTACCCATTTGAGTAAGACTGCGGATCTGCGGTCACCTGATCATGTGACCGCACCGGAG